>Ga0209643_1000600_pt1 | contig 56323 bp, 62 predicted proteins | sample AutmiccBRH37_all_FD_187383 | JGI IMG/M metagenome (GOLD analysis project Ga0209643, IMG submission 187383) | Deep subsurface microbial communities from Mt. Terri, Switzerland - Autotrophic microbial communities BRH/37_all (SPAdes) (version 2) | ecosystem: Environmental > Aquatic > Deep...
ACAGAAAACGCTTCAACAGCCATGTGACGGTTCCAATCGCCGATAAAATGAAATCCCGCCTCGCATTACTGCGTTGCCTCGAAATCTCGCTAAGCCCAGCAACATAACCGGATACTTGCCCAGCCTCGGTGCGATTTCTGATCCTCGGCAGCCTTACGGATAGAGCCGCACCGTCTCCCAGCCATCGCCGACCCGCGTGAAGCGCAGGCGGTCGTGCATGCGGAAGGCCTGGTCCTGCCAGAACTCGATCTCTGCCGGGATGAGGCGGTAGCCGCCCCAGTATTCCGGGCGCGGGATGCCTGGCCCGTCGCCATAGATTTCGGAAAGCTCGGCGATGCGCTGCTCGAAGGCGGCGCGGTCTGGCAGCGGGCGGGACTGGTCTGAGGCGAGCGCGCTGATCCGGCTCTGCGCGGCGCGGGTGCCGAAATATTCGGTGGCCTCTGCGTCGGTGACCAGCTCCACCCGGCCCCGGATGCGGACCTGACGACGCAGGCTCTTCCAGTGGAATCCCATCGCAGCGACCGGATTGGCCTTCAGCTGCTGGCCCTTGGTGCTTTCGAGGTTGGTAAAGAAGACAAACCCCGCCGGGGTGACCTCTTTCAGCAACACGATGCGCACATCCGGCTGGCCATCCGCATCGACCGTGGCGAGCGACATGGCGTTGGAATCGTTCAGTTCCTTCGCGCGTGCCTCGGCCATCCACTCACCGAACAGGGCGAAAGGGTCGGTCGCATTCGGGATCAGCGGCTTGCCGGTCGGATCGGTCGCATATTCGGCGGCAGACGGGCTGGGCGGGATGATTTTGGTAGACATGGACCGGGGTGTCCCTCTTTGCAGATTTGTTAGGGCCTCGCTTTTCATATAGGAGGCAGCGCAATTAAGTCATGGGAACCAAGACGGCATGTCGCACAATACGTATGGTCACTTGTTTCGTGTCACGACCTGGGGCGAAAGCCACGGGCCGGCGCTGGGCGCTGTTGTCGATGGCTGCCCACCCGGATTGGCGCTGGATGCCGCGTGGATACAGGGATTCCTGGACAAGCGCCGCCCCGGTACGTCGCGTTTCGTGACCCAGAGGCAGGAGCCGGATGCTGTGAAAATCCTCTCCGGCGTGTTCGAGGATGACCGTACAGGTGGCCCCGTCACCACCGGCACGCCGATTTCGCTGATGATCGAGAACACCGACCAGCGCTCAAAAGACTATGGCGAAATCCGTGACCGTTACCGGCCCGGCCATGCCGATTACCCCTATGACGCGAAATATGGCGTGCGGGACTATCGCGGCGGGGGAAGATCCTCGGCGCGCGAAACGGCGGCGCGTGTGGCCGCTGGCGCTGTGGCGCGGCGCGTTCTGGGCGATGGCATCGTGATTCGCGGGGCTGTGGTGCAGATCGGCCCGCATGCGATCAATCGCGACACCTGGAACTGGGACATTGTCGAAGACAACCCCTTCTGGTGCCCGGATGCCGACATGGTGGGGAAATGGGAAGAGTTCCTGGATGCGACCCGCAAATCCGGCAGCTCCACCGGCGCCATCGTGGAAGTGCAGGCCTCCGGCGTGCCCGCAGGCTGGGGCGCGCCGGTCTATGGCAAGATCGACGGCGAGCTGGCCGGGGCGATGATGAGCATCAATGCGGTCAAGGGCGTCGAGATCGGCGCTGGCTTTGGCGCGGCGTCACTGTCGGGCGAAGAGAATGCCGATCAGATGCGCGCGGGCAATGACGGCCCCCTCTTCCTGTCGAACAATAATGGCGGCGTGGCGGGCGGCATCTCGACTGGTCAGGACCTGATCGTGCGGATTGCGATCAAGCCGACATCCTCGATCCTCAACGAGGTCCAGTCCGTCACACGCGATGGAGAGAATGTGGACGTGCGCACCAAGGGCCGCCACGATCCTTGCGTCGGCATCCGCGCCGTGCCGGTGGCCGAGGCGATGATGGCCTGCGTGCTGGCCGATGCCAAACTGCGCCACCGGGGCCAGACCGGACGCTAAGGCCGCTCAAAAAAAGCCCCCGAAGCCGAAGCTCCGGGGGCGAAGGCACCCATTGGAGAGGTGGGAGGTCTAGAACTTCATCACGCCGCCGACGGAGATGACGTCAGCATCCGTGGCATCGCCTTCGTAGCGGGTCACATCACCGCGCAGGCCGAAGCGCTCGGTCAGGCTCACTTTGGCGCCGACGCCATAGGCCAGGCCGTCATCCGTGTTCGACGTGCTGCCAAAACCCGGTGCCTTGACCTTGTATTTGGCGGAGCCATAACCAGCGCGTGCGAACAGGTCGACACGCTCAGCAATCGGGGCCTGGACCACACCGAATGCGGCGACGGAATTGTCGAGCTCAACTTTCGCCGCGCCAACGTCATCATCCTTGACGCCGAAAGATGCCTCACCTTCAACACCGATGTTCGGGTTGATGAAATAGGTGCCTCTGGCCGTCAGTGCACCGATGTCTGCATTGTCGGTGTCGAAGTTCGAATAGCCTGCGCCGAGTTCGATATTGCCTTCTGCCATGGCCGGAGCGGCGATAGCGAGAACGGCGAGCGAAGCAAATGCAAGTTTCATAATCAGTCTCCTTCAGACGCTAGTTGCGTGGCCCTGAATTAGGGGCTTCAAGCGCAGAAAAAACCTTACCGATGCATCTACCTCAGACAGTTCGCTGCCGGTGTGGCGGCGCCACAACACTTTGTGAAACCTCAGTAATTTACTGTACATTGCGTGGCAGAAAGGTTGCGGAATGCCTATACGCGCACGCTCGTGCAAAGGTGTCGGAATGATGGCAAATTGGGGGAATTACAGCGGGCGCCGCCAGGTGGTGATCTTGGTCAGGAAGGCAAGCGTCTCCCGTTCCCTGGCAAACCCTTGCGCCGTGCACGCACCGGTCAGGCCCCATGACAAATAGGACTTGTAATAGGGCTCATGGAAGCCATGCGGGAAGTATTCCAGAATACCGTCCAGGCCCTTATTGTCATCGAACTGCAGACTGTCGGCCAGCACGAACAGGCCACCCGGTTTCAGCACACGGAATATTTCCGCCAGCACGGGCCCGCGCACTTCCGGTGGCAATTCGTGGAACAGGAAGATGGAGACCACGATGTCCTGTGAGGCATCCGGCAGCGGCATCGCCTCAGCGGCATCATGGAAGACCTCCACGTGCGGCCAGTGCGCGAGGCGTTTGCGGGCGGCTTCGGTATAGTTCGGAGACAGATCAAGCCCCGCCGCCCTGAGGCGCGGCCAGACATTCATCACCGTCTTCAGGAACCGGCCATTGCCGCAGGCAACATCCAGCAGGGAAACACCGCGCTGGTCGCGCCCGCGCATCTCCCGCGCGATCTCTGCCAGCGCCGCGCGGCGCATTGCGTCCGCCGTGCCAGTGAACAGGGCTTCGACCTGCGTGTCGTAAAGCTCGGCACTCTCGTCAGAGAACCAGCCGCCGGACTGGTAGTGGAAATTCTGGCGGTAATATTCGGGATAGCGGTTTGAGCCTTCGGGCAGCTCGTCCTGAATTTCGGTGCCATTGCGGTCCTGCCGGCGGCGCTCGACCTCCGCCACATCGGCCTGGAAGGCGCGGGCGGATTTCAGCGCATTGGGCAAGTTCGCCAGCGTCACATCGCGGGGCGCGGGGTAGAGCCCCTGCTCCACATTGCGGCGGTCCTGAACGAAGAGGTTGAAATAGGCCTTGCGCAGCGCGGCCATGTCCGGCCTGCCGCTTTCAGGCGTGAAATCCGGATCATCTGGCCGGTAAAAGCCTGTGGTGCGGGACTTTGCCGCCCGCATCTGGGCGCCATACCAGGCAGAGCGCAGCCCCTGCGCTGCCGCATAACGGGCGCGTCCTGCTGCAAGCGTGGCACGGTCGAACAGTCCCATGCCTGAAATATGGGGCGCAGCAGTGGAGCCGTCCAGCTTTCACATCCGGTTCAGGTTCACTTTGGCAAGTTGGTCTCAACACTGGCGGTCCTGCGGCTGCCTGAATAGGAGATGTGAGATGATAAAATCTCTTCTGATCGGCGGAATCGCCCTGACGGCCATGGCTGCCGCCCCGCTGGCGGCCTCGGCGCAGAGCTATGGCTATCCGTACAATTCGGCCTGCGATCGCCAGAACAGCAGCGACAAGACGACCGGCACGGTGATCGGTGCCCTTGTCGGCGCGGCTGCGGGCGGCGCGATTGGCAACAATATCGGCGATGATGACAGCCGCTGGCACTATAACAGCTATGACCGGTGGGGCCGCCATGGCCACCACCGTCCTCGCGGTTATTGGGACAAGGGCAATAATGACGGCGAAGTCGTCGCCGGTGCCCTGCTCGGCGCGATTGTCGGCGGCATGGCCGGCAATGCGATGGCCTCCAGCAATTCGACGCCTTGCCAGGTGGCAACACCAGGTGGCGGTTCGTTCCGCGCCGATTACGGCTCATATCCCTACATCGCGGCGGAATATTCCGGCGACTCGATCCCGCGCACGACCGATGGCCTTTACGGCGCCCCGCAGGACATGCGCAGCCATCCGGGTTCCGGCTATGGCACGCCTGCGCCGGTTCCGGCCCGCGCGCCCGCCCCGCCGCCGCCCCGGTCCAGCTATCCAGGCTACCCCGCTCAGCCCGCCGCCCCGGCACCTCAACCCGAGGAATGCCGCACGGTGTGGCGCGAAGTGACAATGCCCGACGGCGCCAAGGTGCGTGACCCGGTTACCGCCTGCCGCGAAGGTTATAATGGCGATTGGGAAATCGTCGGCGAAAGCGACGAAGAACTGTACGGCGGCTACTAGGCTTTCACCGCATGGAACAGGCGTTCGGCATTGCCGTCGCCGCCTGAAATCGGGCTGGCCGTCCAGGCATGGATGGGCCAGCCTTTTTCGTTCATCCACACTTCGAACTGCTCAGCGGCAGCATCGGCGGCGGCGAGATCGGTGACGATGCCGCCCCGGCCGACATTCTTCCGCCCGACCTGGAATTGCGGCTTGAACAGGCCGACACAGTCCGCCCCCGGCGCCGCCAGAGACAGCGGCACCTCCAGCAGCTTTTCGAGAGAGATGAAACTCGCATCACAGACCAGCAGGCTCGGCGCTTCGCCCAGCATGTCAGCGGTAAGGCTGCGCGCGTCGGTCGCCTCGTAGTTTGTGACATGGGCCTCGCCTGCGATACGCGGATGCAACTGGCCGCGCCCGACATCGACGGCGACGACATGCGCCGCGCCCGCCAGAAGCAGGACTTCGGTGAACCCGCCGGTCGAAGCGCCAATATCAAGGCAGGTGCGCCCGGCAGGATCTACGCTGAAGGCCTCCAGCGCGTGGGCGAGCTTCAGCCCGCCGCGCGAGACATAAGGATGCACGGGCTCGGCCTCGATGAAGGCGTCTTCGGAAATTTCCTGCGCGGGTTTGCTGATTGTGACACCGTCGACCTGCACACGCCCAGCTTCAATGGCGGCGCGGGCGCTGGCCCGGCTTTCGAACAGGCCGAGCTTCACAAGTGTGCGATCTATCCGATCTTTCATGGAACTGTGCTTTCCGTGAGGTATTCATATGATGTTATAGCAAAGTCCAGCCATCAGGAGACTCCCCATGATCAGCCGTTTTGCCCTACTCGGATCCGCCCTTGCGCTCTGCGCCTGCGCCAGCGTCGCACAAGCCGCGCCACAAGAGGCCGCCGCGCCGGAAGCCCTGCCCGCCCCGGCTGAAATGCCTGGCCCGGATGAAGGCGTCTTCCCTTCGATGGCGCACGGCAGCGCGTCCATGATCGGCCTTGAAGGCCAGGAAATCGGCACCGCCAACCTGCTGGACGGCCCGAACGGGATGATGATCCGCCTCGAACTCGCGCCCGGCGCCCTGACGCCCGGCTGGCACGGCATCCACCTTCACGCCACCGGCGATTGCTCGGATGTCGGCATGTACAAGATGTCCGGCGGCCATGTCGGCAAGATGGATGGCGGCCACGGCCTGCTGAATCCGAAGGGCCCCGAGAATGGCGACCTGCCGAACATCTGGGCCGCGGTCGATGGCTCGGCTGGCTATGAAGCGTTCACCACGCTCGACACACTGGGGGCCCTGCTGGACGAAGACGGCTCTGCCATCATCATCCATGAAGGCGAAGACGATCACATGACCCAGCCGATCGGCGGGGCCGGTGCCCGCGTCGCCTGCGGCGTCGTCAAGTAAGGTCTTCCGTCAGCCTGCGGAGCGTGTCGGCGCCCATCTTCGCGTGGGCAGGATGATCGTGTCGGCCCGTCTCCAGCAGGATGACCCCATAGAATACGGCCCAGCCCCGCGCGCGCGCCAGCGTTGCCTCGCTCATGCCATAGGCCTCTATGGCTGTGCGGCGGGCGGCAGCATCCTCCAGCAGGCCCCAGATTGAGGCGAGATCGCTGGCCTGGTCGCCCGCACACATGTCGCCCCAGTCGATGAAGGCGGCGAGCTTACCGTTCCGCACAAGAACGTTGCGAGCGTGCACATCGCCCGCGATCCAGCTTTTCGGCAGGTCGATGGGCGCGGCAAGGCCGTCTGCCCAGGCCCGCTCCACCGCCGGGGTGATCGCATCCGTCCCTGACCTGAGACTGGCCATGCGGCGTTCGATGTCGGCCTGCTTGCCGGTCAGCGGGCAGTCGCGCACCGGATTGGCCGGCGGGTCCGGCGGAAGCGGCTGGCGGTGCAGCGCGCGCAGGAATGCGGCGAGTGCGGGCGCTTCCGACGCATCGGGCGGGGCGAGGTCTGCGGTTTCGCCGTCCAGCCAGGGCAGCACGCTCCAGACGAAGGGATAGCCCTGCCCCGGCAGCCCTGTGCGGATGGTCGACGGAACGGGCAGCGGCAAATGCGGGGCAAGTTCGGGCAACCAGCGCTGTTCGTTGCGCAGCAGCTGGTCAGCAATCGCCCGGCGCGGCAGGCGCAGGGCAAGATCCTCGCCCAGGCGGACCATGACATTGTCCCAGCCCTCGCCGACGAAGGCCAGCGGCAGGCCGGCAAGGTCTGCATGCTGGTCCTCCAGCAGGGCGCGGATCAGGGCCTCGGTGATCTCCACCTCAGCAGCCGGGGTTCCGGCAGCATCAGCTGTCATTTGTCTCGCCCCTTGCACTGCGGAGCGCTCCGATACACTTTGCGCGCCAAAATTCAAATCATTGAATCGGAGGAAACATATGGCACGGATTACGAGACGGGGCGTCCTGTTGGGCGGGGCAGCGGTCAGCGCACTGGCGGCTTGCGGTCAGGCAGGCAAGCCTGCAGCCGCTGCGGGTGAAGCAACGGCTGGCGCAGCAACGGCGCCTGCAACCGCGTCATCTGTCCCTGCAGGCTGGGTCGACGGCACAGAAATGGCCGCCCGTATCGCCAGCGGTGAGACGACCTCTCTGGCCGAAGTTGACGCCGCCATTGCCCGCGCCAACGCGGTGAACGGTCAGATCAACGCCATCGCGTCGGAAATCTTCGATGTCGCGCGCGCTGAAGCCGGGCACACGCCCGCCGGGCCATTCCAGGGCGTGCCGACCTTCATCAAGGATCTCCACGACTGGAAAGGCGCGCAGACCTGGTATGGCAGCCGCGCCTTCAAGGGCCATGTCGCCGACAAGGATGCCCCGCTGCCGGCCAAGTGGCGCGCGGAAGGCGTTGTCGTGCTCGGCAAGTCCACGGCACCGGAAGAAGGCCTGATGGCCTCCACTGAACCGCTGGTGACCGGCGAAACGCGCAATCCGTGGGATACGACCCGCATCGTCGGCGGCTCGTCCGGCGGCGCAGCGGCGCTGGTCGCGGCGCGCGTTGTGCCGTTCGCCCATGCCAGCGATGGCGGCGGCTCGATCCGTATCCCGGCCAGCACGTGCGGTGTGTTTGGCCTGAAACCGTCGCGTGGCCAGCTGCCGGCACAAGCCGGAAGCGGTGCGCCGATTGAAATCTCCGTCCAGCATGCCGTGACCATCTCCGTGCGGGACTCCATCAACCTGTTCCGCGACACGCAGCTGAATGACGGCACGTTTGCGCCCCTCGCGGCTGACCTGCAGCCTGTCGGTCGCCGCTTGAAAATCGGCTTCATGACGGATGCCTTCGGTGGCACGCCGGTTGCTCCGGAGACCAAAGCGGCGCTGGAAGATGTGTCGAAGCTCTGCACTCAGCTCGGCCACGAACTCGTCGCCTGGACGCCGCCCTTCTCGGGCACAGAATTCATCGACAAGTTCCTGCTCTACTGGGCTGCGGGCGCTGCAGAATTCGCCAAACAGGCGAGCGCCTATTCCGGCAAGCCCATTGGCCCGGAAATTGTCGAACCGTGGACGCTGGGCCTGACCAACATGTTCATGAGCCGCCAGGCCGAGTTCGAAGACGCCGTCACCTGGCTGAAGAATTTCGAAGCGGTCTACGATACCGGCTTCTCTGATATCGACGTGCTGCTGACGCCGGTGACCGGCAGCCCGGCTGTGAAACTCGGCGAGCAGGCCCCAACGGTCGATTATGCGACGCTGTATGACCGCGTCATCTCGTTCGCAGCCTTCACCGCGCCGATGAACGTTGCAGGTGCGGCCTCGATGAGCGTGCCATTGTCGTGGACGGAGGGCGGCCTGCCGGTCGGCGCAATGTTCTCCGGCAAGAGCGGCGACGACCAGCTTCTGTTCGAACTGGCGCTTCAGCTGGAACAGGCCCGCCCCTGGGCTGGCCGTATCCCGCCGGTCTCGGCTTTCTAAATGGAAATCATGGTGGAGCCCGAGAACAGCGAACCCTTGCTGTTCGGCTTCGGCTTCGATGAAGCTGGTGCGGCGCATTATCTGACCTGGCCCGACATTCTCGACGGCGGGCTGACGAGGTACAAACGCGCCTGGCTCCACCTCAACCGCCAATCGGCCCAGGCCCAGGGCTGGCTTATCCGCAAGAGCGGGCTCGACCGGCTGACTGTGCAGGCCTTGCTGCAGGACGAGACCCGTCCGCGGGCTGTCCGGCACGGGCATGGTTATCTCATCAACCTGCGCGGCCCGAACCTGAATGAAGGCGAGGACGTGGAAGACCTCGTCGCCCTGCGCATGTGGGCCGGGGAAGACATGCTGATCACCTTGCGGGCCCGGCCGGTTCAGGCCGCCCGCGACGTCGAACAGCTGGTCAATGACAAGATCTGCGAGACAACGACCGGCGCGCTCGTGGCCTCGCTGGCCAATGCGCTAACCGATCGAATGGAACCGCTGCTGGAAGACTTCGACGATGAAGCCGACAAGTATGAAGACGAACTGCTCGATCCGAAAACGCATCTGGACCGGTCCCTGCTGCCGGAATTCCGTAGACGAATCCTGCAGTTGCGGCGTCACATCATTCCTCAGCGCGAAGCGATGCTGTCCCTCGTCCGCGACGGCGCCCAGTCAGGCCTGTTCACCGAACACGACCTGTTTTTCCTCCGGGAATCCGCAGATCGCGTGACACGCCTCACAGAATTGCTGGAAAACATCCGTGAACGATCCACTGTTCTGTATGAGGAAGCTGTTCAGGAAAGCACGGAAGCGACCAATCAACGCCTGTTCGTGCTGGCCATCCTGTCGGCAGTTTTCCTGCCGATCAGCTTTGTAACGGGGCTTTTCGGCGTCAATCTGGGCGGCATTCCGGGGGCTGGAAGCCCTGCCGGCTTTGCCACTCTTGTTGCTGCGCTTGCCGCCTCTGTCCTCGGCACGCTGGCCATCCTGCGCTGGCAGCGCTGGATCTGATCCGCGCGACGGATTCTCCCTTCCCCAACGTTAGACATTAACCAAGCCCTGCCGCCTGTTGGTAAACTGATCCGTGCTGTTTGCCGTATAGAAAGCATGGACTGATAGGAAAACTCGCGTGAGGCGCTTCTTCAGGCGACCTGAAGCCCTATATTTGCTATTCGTCCCGGGGAAGGACAGCCCAAAGTGAACCGTTCCAATATCATCGCCGCGACCATCCTGGTTGTCATCGTAGGCTATTTCGGCCTGCGCAGCCTGATGCGCGGCAGTATCTCCTCTCACAAGGAAGATGCCGCTGTCGAACGCGACGATGGTGCACCGTCCGCCGTCATCGAGACGCTGGCCTCCGAGCCGCACATGCTGCGCATCCTGGCCAAGGGCCGGACCGAGCCGGACAAAAGCGTGACGGTCAAAGCCGGCACGACGGGCACGGTCGTCTCCACACCTGCCATCGAAGGCAAGTTCGTGAAAGCCGGCACGGTTCTGTGCAGCCTCGACGTCGAAGCCCGCTCGGCCCGCGTGAAGGAAGCCGAAGCCCAGCGCGACTCGGCCCGCGTCAGCTACGACGCCTCTGCCAGCCTTGCCGCGAAAGGCCTCGCACCGACCAATCAGGCCGCTGCTGCGAAAGCTCAGCTCGACGCCGCCGAAGCCGCCGTGAATTCCGCGAAAGTGGAACTGTCCAAGACGCAGATCCGCGCGCCGTTTGACGGCATCTACGAAACACGCCTCGCCGAGGCCGGTGACTTCCTGGCGCCCGGACAGGCTTGCGGCGTCGTGGTCGACATGGACCCGGTGATCGTGACGGTGCAGGTGTCTGAATCTCAGGCCAGCAAACTGGCCGTCGGCATGAGCGCGGAAGCTCTGCTGGCAGACGGCAGCCGTTTCCCGGCCACGCTGCGCTATGTGGCGCGCACGGCGTCGGCAACGACACGCACCTTCATGGTCGAAGCCAAGCTCGAAACCGGCGACGCGGTTGTTCCGGCAGGCGTGACCTCGCAATTGATCATCCCGGTGGGCGATGTGCCCGCGACGCTGATCTCCGCAGGCCTGCTCACCCTGTCTGACTCCGGTCAGCTAGGCATACGCTATGTTGACGAGAGTGACACGGTCCGTTTCGCGCCGCTCACCGTGGTGGACGAGACCCCGACCGGCACCTGGGTGACCGGCCTGCCCGACCCGGCCCGCGTGATTACGCTCGGACAGGACTATCTATCCGCAGGCGTGAAGGTGAAGCCCGTTGCCGCTGGCGGTGCCCAGCCATGACGAGCATTGTTGACGGCGCCATCGGGCGGGCACGGATGGTTATCGCCATCCTACTCTGCGCGATCATTGCCGGCACCGTCACCTATGTGAAGCTGCCCAAGGAAGCCGACCCGGACATTCCGATCCCGTTCGTCGTGGTCACCGTGCCACTGGCCGGGGTGACACCGGAAGACGCCGAGCGCCTTCTGGTGCGTCCGATTGAGCAGGAAATCCAGTCCATCGAGGGCCTTAAGACGTTCCAGAGCTTTGGCTCCGAAGGCGCGGGCACGCTGGTGCTGGAATTCGAGATCGACGTCGACGTCGATCAGGCCGTGCTGGACGTGAAAGACAAGGTGGACCTTGCCAAGCGCTTCTTCCCACAGGATGCGCGCGAGCCGGTGATCCAGGAATTCAACGCCTCGCAATTCCCGGTCATGGTGGTGAACCTCTATGGCGAAGCGCCCGTGCGCGGCCTCAACAAGATCGCCGAAGACCTGCAGGACAAGCTGGAGCGCAATGCCGGCATCCTCGAGGCCCGCATTCAAGGCCAGCGTGAGGACGTGCTGGAAATCATTGTCGATCCGGCCAAGCTCGAAACCTACAATATCTCCTATCAGGAGATTTACAGCGTCGTCACCGCGAACAACCAGCTGGTCCCTGCGGGCGAGATCGATACCGGCGAGGGCAGCTTTGCCGTCAAGGTGCCGGGTCTGATCCGCACCGCGCAAGACGCCCTGAACCTGCCGATCAAGCGCACCGAGAACGCCGTTGTCACCTTGCAGGACGTCGCCGAAATCCGCCGCACCTACAAGGACGCGACCGGCTATGCGACCTTTAACGGCAAGCCTGCCCTGCTGATCGAAGTGGTGAAACGCTCCGGCGCGAACATTCTGGATACCGCCAATTTCGTCCGCCAGACGATTGAGGAAGAGCAGAAAAGCTGGCCCTCGACCGTGAAAGCGACGATCACGTCCGACGCCTCCGAACAGATCGGCAGCCAGCTCGGCCAGCTGCAAAGCTCCATCGTGACCGCCGTGTTGCTGGTGATGATCATTGTCGTTGCCGCGCTTGGCTGGCGCTCTGCGCTTCTCGTCGGCATCTCGATCCCGGCCTCGTTCGTGATGGCCTTCCTGTTGCTGGGCAGCTTCGGCTATACGATCAACATGATGGTCATGTTCGGCATGGTCATCGCGGTGGGTATCCTCGTCGACGGCGCCATCGTCGTGACCGAATATGCCGACCGGAAAATGGCGGAAGGGCTGGACCGCAAGGATGCCTATGCCCTGGCTGGCAAGCGCATGTTCTGGCCGGTTGTGTCCTCCACGCTGACGACCCTGGCTGCCTTCGTGCCGTTCCTGTTCTGGAACTCCATGCCCGGCAAGTTCATGGCCTACCTGCCGACAACGCTGATCTTCGTGCTGACGGCTTCGCTCGCCATGGCGCTGATCTTCCTGCCGGTGCTCGGTTCTGTCTTTGGCGCGCGCCCGGAAGGGACCGATGAAGACCTCGCCGCGCTCGCCGCAGATGCGGACCCGGAGCAGGCCAAGGGCTGGCTCGGCGGCTATGTGCGTCTGGTCAAGGCGCTGGTCGCCCGCCCCTGGTTGGTGTCGGCGGTTGCCGTCGGATCAGTCGTCCTGATTTTCATCTGGTTCATCGTCACGCCGCACCGGTCTGAGTTCTTCCTCGATCTCGAACCGGAGCAGGCCTACGTCTATGTCCAGGCGCAGGGCGCGCTCTCGGCTGAAGAAGAAGAAGCCCTGGTCAAACGCGCCGAAGTGGCAATCACCGGCATGGACGGCATCGAAGCCATCTCCACGCGCTCCGGCTCGTCCGGTGGCGGCGGATCCGTCGGGGATGGCGCAACAGACCAGCCGGTCGACATGATCGGCCGCATGCTGCTAGACCTCGCAACAGCAGATGGCGTGCACAATGGCCGCGTCACTCTGGAAAATGTCCGTGAGCGTCTGAAACAGGTGCCCGGCCTGCGCTTCGAGATCCGCGTGCGCGAACAGGGCCCGCCCGCCGGCAAGGACATTCAGGTCGTGATGCTGTCGGACAACCAGCTCGCGCTCGACACGGCCGCGAAAGACCTGCGCACCTATCTGGAAGCGCGCGGCGATGTGCGCGAGATCGACGACACCCGCCCCCTGCCCGGCATCGAATACCAGATCGAAGTCGACCGCTCAGAAGCCGGCAAGTATGGCCTCGACGTGGCACAGATCGGTGCTGCGGTGCAGCTGGTCACGAACGGTATTCTGGTCGGTCGCTACCGGCCAGATGACGCGCAGGATGAAGTCGACATCCGCGTGCGCTTCCCCAAGGATGACCGCAGTGCCTCGGCCATCGATACGCTGCGTGTCGCGACCGCCAATGGAAACGTTCCGCTGAACCTGTTCGTGAAGCGCGTGCCCGCCCCGCGGGTCAGCCAGATCGAACGCCTCGACGGCAAACGCGCCATCTATGTACGCGCCAATGCCAAGGAACAAGGCGGCGGCCCGGCCATCGTGCAGGACATGAAGACCTGGATCACGGCGGCAAACTTCGGCCCGGACATCGAAGTGCGCTTCGAAGGGGCTGACGAGGACACCGCCGAAGCTGGCGCCTTCTTCGTCGGCGCGGCGCTGGCGGCTCTGTTCATGATGGCAGTGATCCTGCTGTGGGAGTTCAATAATTTCTGGCAGGTGGTCCTCACCCTCACCGCGGTGATCATTTCGACCTCTGGTGTGCTGGTCGGCATCCAGCTTGTCCTGCCCTATATGTCGATCCTCATGGTCGGCACCGGGATTGTCGCCCTGGCGGGGATCGTGGTGAACAATAACATCGTTCTGATCGATACCTATAACCGTCTGCGCAAGGATGGCCGGACGCCGGAAGAAGCCTCTATCGCGACGGCGGCCCAGCGTATCCGTCCGATCCTGCTGACCACGGGTACGACCATTTGCGGCCTGTTGCCGATGGTGTTCCAGCTCAGCGTGAATTTCGGCCAGGGCGCTATCAATCTCGGCGGCGCCGAGGCGGAATGGTGGGTTCAGCTGGCAACCGCTGTCGTGTTCGGTCTTGCCTTCTCGACCCTGATGATCTTGCTGGTCACACCGGTCTGGCTGCTCGTGCCGCACCGGACGGGCCTGTGGAGCAAGCGGGTGCTGAAGCCGGCACTGATCGCCTTGTGGCGTCTCATCGCTCGCGGCTGGCGGTTCGTGGCAAAGTTCATTCCGGGTTTGCGCAATGGCACCCGGCGGAACGACGAAGTCCGCCTGCTCGACAACCGTGAAGCGGCCAATGACAAGACCGATACAGGCAAGTCGGAAACGACCCTGCCCGCAGCAGAATAGGCTGGTTCTCAAACTGAGCGGAAAATGAACGCGCCATTCGGGAAGCGTTCTGCGACGGCATGCGAAACAGGGTCTGCAGCGCCGGGCCTGAACACGCGCTCCCTCCCTGACGCCTCCGCCTGGTCCTCCCCTGACAGGCCAAGAGGCCCGGCGCTGCCCTCCAGACTGCTCAGGCGAGCGTGACAAAAGTCGCAATGACTTTCTTCCGGCCGGTCTTCTCGAAATCGACGGTCAGCTTGTTGCCCTCGCTGAAGGCGACGCGGCCATAGCCGAACTTGTCGTGAAAGACGCGCTGGCCCTTCTTGAAGGTCTCCGGCCCGCCGCTGGTGGCGGTGAGGTCTGACGCATCGCGCGGGCTGCCGGTGCTCGGATACTTGCCGGCGTTTTCCTTCAGGCGTTTCCAGCCGGGGCTCGTATAATTGCTCCGCTCACCGAGGTCTTCGATGGAGCCATTGAACGCGGACTCCTCGCCCGGCATTCCGGAATAGCCGGTCTCTGACACGACTTCGACATGCTCGAACGGCAGCTCATCAACGAAACGGCTGGGCAGAACGCTTTGCCAGCGGCCATAGATCTGCCGGTTGGCGACGAACGAGATATAGGCCCGCTCTCGCGCCCGCGTGATGCCGACATAGGCGAGACGGCGCTCCTCTTCGAGCCCCTTCAGGCCGCTCTCATCCAGGCTGCGCTTTGAGGGGAACACCTCCTCCTCCCAGCCCGGCAGGAAGACGACCGGCCATTCCAGACCCTTGGCGCCGTGCAGCGTGAGAATCTGCACCTGTTCCTCGTCCGCCCCGCCCGTGGAGGCGTCCATGACCAGTTCCACATGTTCAAGAAAGCCCGCCAGAGAGTCGAACTCGCTCATGGCGCGCACCAGTTCCTTTAGGTTGTCGAGCCGCGTCTGCGCCTGCGGGCTGCGGTCTTTCTGCAGCATATCCGTATAGCCGGACTCTTCAAGGATCACCTCGGCAAGCTCTGTATGCGGCAGGCCATTGGCCAGCCGGTCACGCCACATATTGATCTGGTCGATGAACTGGGTAAGGCCGCGTTTTGCTCCGCCCTTGATCTCATCGGTCTGCAGCACCATCGGCGTCAGCGTAAACAGGCTGCGCCCGTCCGCGCGCGCATAGGCCTGCAGCTTGGCAAGGCTCGTGTTGCCGACGCCGCGCTTTGGCTCGTTCACAACGCGCTCGAAGGCGAGGTCATCGTCGGGCGACCGAACAAGCCGCAGATACGCCATCGCATCGCGGATCTCGGCGCGCTCGAAGAATCGCGGACCGCCAATCACGCGGTACGGAATACCGAGCAGAATGAACCGCTCCTCGAAGGCTCGCATCTGCCAGGACGCACGTACCAGAACGGCGCAGTCATCATGCTTGCCGCCACCGCGCACCCAGCTTTCAATATCGTCCGCCACAAGACGGCTCTCGGCCTCGCCATCCCACAGGCCACGCACCTTCACCTTGGCCGCATCGATATTCTCGATCGAACTGTCATCACCGACATAAAGCGTCTTGCCGAGGCGGCCGCGATTGTGCGCGATGACGGAGGATGCCGCCGCGAGGATATGCTTGGTCGAGCGGTAATTCCGCTCCAGCCGGATCACTTTCGCGCCGGGGAAGTCCTTTTCGAACCGCAGGATATTGTCCACTTCGGCGCCGCGCCAGCCATAGATGGACTGGTCATCATCGCCCACGCAGCAGATGTTCTGAGAGCCCTGCGCGAGCAGGCGCAGCCAGAGATACTGCGCAACGTTCGTATCCTGATACTCATCCACCAGGATGTAGCGGAACTTGGACTGGAAGTCCTTCAGCAGGCTCGGGTTCTTCTGGAAGATCGTGATATTGTGGATCAGCAGGTCACCGAAATCGCACGCGTTCAGAATTTTCAGACGCGCCTGATAGATCTCGTAGCACTTGATGCCCTTGCCATCACCGAAATTGAAGGCTTCGTCCGAGGGCACGCGGTCTGGCGTCAAGGCACGGTTCTTCCAGCCGTCGATCAGACCGGCGAGATAGCGCGGCGTCCAGCGCTTTGGGTCAATCCCCTCGGCGACGATGATCTGCTTGCACAGGCGCACCTGATCGTCCGTGTCGAGAATGGTGAAGCTGGATTTCAGCCCCACAAGCTCTGCATGCTGGCGCAGGATCTGCGCGCTGATCGAGTGGAACGTGCCCAGCCAGCGCAGACCCTCGCCCGCATCGCCGATCAGGCGCAGCGCCCGCTCGCGCATTTCGCGCGCGGCCTTGTTGGTGAAGGTCACGGTTAATGTTTGCGAGGGGTAAGCGAGGCGCGATCCGATAATATGCGCCAGACGCGCCGTCAGCACGCGTGTCTTGCCCGTGCCGGCCCCGGCGAGCACCAGCAACGGGCCCTCCGTGGTCATCACAGCGTCGCGCTGTTCGGGGTTCAGGCCGGCCAGATAAGACGCATCCGCCTGCGCCATGGGCGGACGCGGGGCAGCCATCTGACTGATCGAGGGACGATTCGGATTGGAACTCATCAGGAACATATAGCAGGGATTGCCCCTGTTACTATGTGTCTGCAGCGCCGAAATGTCAGGCGTACTGCGCGAGCGCCTTGAGGATGGTCTCGTCGGACAAGCCCTTCAGCCGCGCCTCAATCAACCAGTACTGGTTCTTGATGGCCGGGTGGGCCAGATTGATCGCGCCATCTGCTGTGCGGAAGAACATGCCGAGCGATTTGTACGGCGCAAAAGGCAGCGTGCCCTTCTCGTCAATGTCCTGCATTTGCATGGTCTTCAGGTCGATGCACTGTTCGGTGAGGGCGAGTTCCGTCTTCAGCGCCCGCCGGAAGCCGAAAATCTGCGGGTTCACTCCCTCGGGCAGATCAAACAGGTCTGTCCCAACGGCGGCACGCAAACGCTCGATCTCCTTCATTGAATCCTTGCGCCGCTCAATCGCACCAATCGGGCCGAACGTGTTGGCGGCAACGGCGGAAAACAAAGCGCCGAACAGGAAGATCAGGATGGGACTAATGGCCAGAACGGCCCCCGCCAGCGGAAGGCCGAAGATCGCTAGTCCGGCATAGAGGAATGGCAGGCGCTTGGTATTGATCCGGATCACGCCCCGCTTGATGTCGATCAGCTTCAGATTCTGAGACATCCGCTCAAGCGTCTTGTCGGCGCGTTGCTGCTCCGTCAGCTCCGCCGGAGCGCCTGTTGTTGCAACAGGTTGCCGTATTCTCGCTCTACGCATCCCAACCCCTCCCGATCGCATTCAGCGAAATCACAGAAGGAATTTCAAATCAATCGAAAACGCCCTCGAGTTGCAATTGTCACACAAAGCTGATTTTCTCTCAGGCATTGAATCAAAGGACGCCTCCAGATGAAATTCCCTGTTTTTCTTGTGCTGGCGGGCCTCTCAGCCCAACTGATGTCCGGATCTGCCTGGTGCGATGACGTCCTGACCGCAGATTTCCTTCTTGGATATGGAGACACGGCAACCGTGTTTGCCAGCTCCAGCGAAACGCCCAATGCTGACCTGCCCGTCTTCAAGGTCTGCAACACGACGCCAAAGCAAGTGACTCGCAGCATTGTCGAAGTGGTGATCTACCCACAGACACCGGTCGGCGCCACGCATCCGCTTATCAGACACATCACACTGGAGCGCTTCGCCTGCGTTTTTGCCCAGGGTGGTCAAATCGATGTCCAGACCGATCCCATGATTGCAGATGGAAGTCTTCGTGTCGAAATCGAGGGGTCGCATGCTGCTTCCCTCAGAGCAACAGCAACGTTGGCCGCCCAGTGATGTCTCGCTTTCTGCACGCCACCGCGTTCGTCCTCCTCCTCTTTTTGCCAGTCGCCGGGGCCGCCACTCCGAAGGCCACCGAAACGCAGGGCAAGCACCCGGAGACAAACAATTGTGTCGTCATTGACGACGGAAACGGCCTGGCCTGTGCTGGTGCAGCCCCTGACGTCGCTGGCACAGCCAGAACCTGGATAGAGGAGCGGGTCGCAGCCCTCCGCGCCGAACCTGAGATGAGTGAAGACGACGAAAAGCTGTTGGAGGAATTTGAGGCGTACCTATCCGGCCCCGACAAGGTGATCACGATTAAGCGCCTGCCCCATTGATTGCCCGCACCGCAAAGGGGCATAGCAAGGCATGAGCGAAAAACTGCCCCCCCCCCGTCGCCCGGCTGGATGAGCTGCCGCTGGAGCCATTCGAGCAGGGCGAGCATTACCGCTCGCTCGATGCTGACATCTCTGACCGTGTCGGCCTCACGCAAATCGGCGCAGCCTTCTGCATCGTGCCGCCGGGCAAGTCTGCCTGCCCTTTCCATAACCATCATGCCGAAGACGAGATGTTCGTTCTGCTGGAAGGCGAAGGCACGTACCGGTTCGGGCCGGAGAGCTACCATGTGAAAGCCGGCGACGTGCTGGGCGCCCCACGCGGCGGGCCGGCCCGTGCGCACAAGCTGACCAATACGGGCAGCGTGCCGCTGAAATATGTCGCGATTTCCAGCAAGTCCGACACCGAGATCTGCGAATATCCCGACAGCGGCAAATTCCTCGCCACGACCCGCCTGCCCGGCAAGCGCGAACGCATGTTCCGCTATGTCGGCCGGCAGGAAAGCGAAGTCGATTACTGGGACGGCGAGACGTCAGCGGACTGAACAGGCGGAGCTCAACAAAATCGCCCCGCCAGAGCGCGAAAATGCAGAAAACGCGCTGCCAGCGGGGCTAAAAGGGATGCTGGTGTGACGCGGCATCCCGAGGAGAACGTGGGGCGAACGGACCCGCACATAGCACGCGACCTCCAAGGCGACAGAGCCGACCAGCCTGGGCTTGAAAGAGAGGGTCCCCCAGTCAGCCAGCTCTATCGCGCAGAAGCGCCAGCCCGTCCCGGATGGGGCCGAAACTGGCCGGAAGCGCATGGCCGAACTAGCCACACGTTCCCGCTTCTGGCAAGCACTTTTCTCTCTCTAGTAGAGAGTCGCGAGCGCAGCGGCGTTATAGTCGCTGATCTCGTCGATGCGGCCTTCTTTCACCTTGGTCACCCAGTGCGGGTCCTGCAGCAGGGCGCGGCCCACGGCGACGAGGTCGAACTCGCCGCGCGACAGGCGCTCTTCAAGGTCTGCAAGCGAGCGCTGGCCCGATCCCTGCCCCTGGAAAGCGCCGATAAAGTCTCCCGAGAGGCCCACAGAACCGACGGTGATGGTTGGCAGGCCGGTCAGCTTCTTGGCCCAGCCAGCGCCGTTCAGGCCGTTCTCGCCGTCGATTTCCGGGAATTCCGGCTCCCAGTAGCGGCGCTGGGATACGTGCAGACAGTCGACGCCCGCATCCACGAACACTTTGAGGAACGCTTCCAGCGCATCCGGCGTGGTGGCGAGGCGCGCAGTGTATTCCTGCTGTTTCCACTGCGAATAGCGCAGGATGATCGGCAGATCCGGGCCGACTTTCTTGCGCACTTCGCGGATGATGTCGGCGGCAAAGGTCGCGCGTTCCGGCAGCGAACCGCCATAGCGGTCAGACCGCTTGTTCATCACGTCCCAGAAGAACTCGTCGATCAGGTAGCCGTGCGCGCCGTGCAGTTCGATACAATCGAAGCCGACCTTGGCTGCGTCAGCCGCTGCTTCGGCAAAGGCCATGACCATGTCGTCCACATCGGCAGAGCTTGGCTCAGGCAAAACCTGCTTGCCGGTATGGGTCATGCCGGAGGGGCTGTCGGTCGGGGCGTCCGGTTCCGGCCCGGTGCCGACCTTGCGGGTCAGGCCCTGGTGCCAGATCTGCGGCGCAATATGGCCATGATTGGCGTGCACCTTGTTGACCACGTTCTGCCAGCCGGCCAGCGCGTCGGCCTTGTGGATATTCGGCACGCTCGGATCATTCGAGGCGCCGCCCCGGCGCACCGTGGTGCCCTCGGTGATCAGCAGGCCCACATCGGAGGCGGCCCGGCGGGCGTAATAGTCCGCCACATCTTCTCCCGGCACACCGCCCGGCGAGCGCGAGCGCGTCATCGGCGCCATCGCGATGCGATTGGGCAATTCCATATTTTTCAGTTTGAATGGGGTGAACAGCGGGCTGGTCATGCAGATCTCCAGTCTGGGTTTGCCTCCAATTGGTGACCGCTAACGCCTCCGTCAATGATTTCCCTTACGCAACCTCAGCCCGGCACCCGCGTGAGCGCCACAGGCGCGCCGCCTTAAGATAGGCCCAGCCGAACGCCTCCTCGGAATCCCCGATCCGGTTCATCAGGTCCAGCCTTTGCAGCGCCTCGTCCAGCGTGGGCTGGTGGCCGGGCTCGACCCACCACATCACGAAATGCATCTTGCCCAGCACTTCGAACCATTCCTCGCGGCGCTCATAGAACTGGCGGTGGACTGTGTTCCAGACGAAATTCTCCAGCGTCTCGACCGATTCCCACACCGTCAGGTTGGACACGAATTGCGGATCACCGCCGATCTTCGCCTCGGTATTGCCTGTGCCGGGTTCGCCCGAGCCTTCCATCATCCAGACAAATCCCGGCATCCGCTTGCCCATGCCGTTGATCAGGTCCAGCGCATTCATGAACTCCGCCACGCGCGGGTCATCCGTTGGGGCCAGCAAACGCCCGACATTCAGTTCGGCAAGATGGCGGGTCATGTCGGTCTCCCTCGTATCGCTGGAAAGGCTTCATATTGGACCATGGCCGGGCCAGTGCCAGCCCTGAAATTCAACGCTTCGGATTTCCAAGATTGGGCGAGTCGGTGTTAATGTCAGGTTCAGTCGCGGGCAGCTGGAATAAGCCTGCTATTTCAATGTCGGGGACCTTCATGCGCCGTTTGTTTCAAGCCTGCCTCCTGCTCGCCCTGCCCCTGATGGCGGCCTGCGCCACGCCCGGCTATGATTATCGCGCCCGCATGGTGCCCGGCATTCCGGAAGCGGCGGCCTATCGCGATGTACGCATCGGCCAGTTCCGCGGCCCCGCCGGCGATGTGGCGGAGGAAGAATTCGCCCGCATGCTGGACGAGGTCGTGCTGGACGGCGCGCCCTGGTTCGGCATTGGCGGGCCGGAAAGCGCCCATGGTCTCTATGAAGGCCGGGTCGATATCGACAAGTGGGAAGCCGAAACCCGTTTCGAGCGCAAGCGCGACTGTATTGAATATGATGGCCTGTTCGATTGCGAACATCGCGGCATCGTCGAAACCGAGTGCACCGAGGAGACGGTCGAAGTCATCGTCACGGCGCAACTGATCGACACCGATACGCACCGCAGGGTCTTCACCCGGACACAAGGTGGCGGCGCCAATCATGAAAGCTGCGTCGAAGTCGCCAAATACGATGATGACGGCCGCGCGCTCGGCGTTTGGCGAGATCCGCTCTATGCCAGCTATGATCCGCGCGGGGCGCCCTATGGCATGATCGCCGATGCAGCCATTGAGGCTGTGCGCCGGTTCCGCACCGATGTCGCCCCGTATGACGCAACCGTCCGGGCAGAGATCATGACCGAAGGCCTGATCCCGGAAGAGCAGAACGATCCGCGCTTTGCCGCAGCCGTCGAAGCAACCAAGCGCGGCGAGATGCTGGGCGCTTGCGCGCAGTGGGATGAACTGGGCCGCGAATGGCCGGACGCCCCGGCGGTGCTGCACAATCTGGGCGCCTGCGCCGAGGCACGCGGCGACATGTCGACAGCGCAGCTGCGCTATGCCCGCGCGGCAGAAATTGCGAGCGACATTCCGCTGTTGAAAGACAAGAAAGCCAAACCGATCTTCGACGCGCTGCAACGCGTCTCAAACCGGCGCATCGATGACACGTACCTGAACAATGTGACCCGCGAGCCGGAGACCTACGAGTCTGAGTCAGAAGACGTGAGAAGCTGAGGCCTTACTGGCCGAGCAGCAGGTGAGACAGGGAGCCTTGGGCTTCTGCAGCTTCTGCGATGAGGCCCCAGGCAAGGCCAGCGCCGAAGCAAGCGGCACAGAAGACGAGTTTCTTTGCAATACCAGACATTTGGGTCCTCCCGGTTTGGAACAGCTTTTCCAGGAGTTTTGCAAAGCCCGGGCCGGGTAACCTTTTGCGCCCTTAATCCGCCTTGTCGGGCGGGGTCAGGCGGTGCGCGTCAGTCAGCTTGGCCTGCTTGTCGGCGCGGGCTTTTTCCAGCGACTTCTCAGCCTTGGTGCGACCGAACTTTGTGCGGTTTTCTTTGGCTTTCTGTTCCTTCTCGGCTTTCGCTTTTGCCTTGCGGAACTTGTTGAGATTGACCGGCTCGCTCATCGCCCTGCCCTCATTCGAACGCGGCGAGGCGCGTATCCAGCCCAGCCTTCACCGCAGGCCATTCATCGGCCAGAATTGAGAAGACGACCGTGGAGCGCAGGAAGCCCGTCGGCAGAATGCGGTTGTTCCGCAGCACGCCTTCCTGCACGCCGCCGAGTTTCTTCACCGCCGCCTGTGAGCGCATGTTGCGCTGGTCGACATTGAACTGCACCCGCACCGCGCCACGCTCGAAGGCATGGCCCAGCAGCAGGCGCTTGGCAGCCGGGTTCACGTCTGTGCCCTGAGCATCTGCTGTATACATCGTCATGCCGATCTCGACATTGCGGGAGATCGCATTGGGCGAGAGATAGGTGGAAATGCCCGCAAAGCACCCGTCCGGATGGGACACACGGAACGGGATCAGACTGCCTGCCGCAAGGCTCGCCTCGATATTGGCAAGCCAGACGGCGATCCAGTCAGACGGCGGATTGTAATAGGGCCAGGTCTCGATCCGCGTGCCGAGCCCTTGGGCCATGGCGCGCAAATCCGCCCCGTCGCGGGCGACATCGAACGGCACCAGCGTGACGTGCCGGTCCGACAACTCATCGACCCGCAGGTCCATGCCCTATTCCTTGTGGCTGTCGCGCCATTGTTCCATGGCGAGCGAGATGGCGAAGGTCTCGCGGTATTTCGGGCTGGATGCCGGGCGCGGCGCCCGGGCCGACGTCATGGCCATGATCTCGGCCAGCTTGTTGTGCGCCGCGCCGGACTGGCCGGCCCCGATATAGGCGTGCAGCTCAACCAGAGCCGAAGACAGCGGGTCATGCGCGCGGATGACGAAATACGGCTCATCCTCAGCCAGTTTGTCCAGAACATCGAACTGGGACGGATTGGATTTCGATCCAACAGGAGGCGTTGCCATGAGATTGGCCTTTCTGGGCAGAAGTGATTCTCTGGGTGCAGTCTAAGCGATCCGGGCTTTTTCGCCACTGGGGCAGCTCACGCGTCCGGTTCTTCCATGATCTGGTAGAGATAGGCCTCCGGATACATCAGGAAGTCGCGCGTCAGCCCTGATTGCTAGTCGGTCTGGGCGGTGGATGTTTTGCGGATACCTGGACTATCCACATCGCAGACGGTCCACTGCCATTCCGAAGCATCTTCCGCAGGTGTTTTGACATCGCAGTTCATCTGTACCGAAGCTGGGTTTGCCATTCCCTCCCACCGCGCAACGCCTACTTTCGCACTTCCGTGACCATCCAGAGCTTTGCCGACGAGGTAGATCTCGGCCGATTGCGGCAGGACACCCCGGTGACCCCACTTCACTTTTCTGGATGGCCGAATGGTGCACTGGCCACTTTCCAGATGGCACGGCATGACAAGTCCACCAACCTGCCCCTCCGGCACGGAATCTGTCTTTTGAACGAGCTGGCCGTCGATCTTGCGGAGATCGAGACCGCGGACATCTGACCGGTAGACGACCATGACATCCACATTCTCCATCGGCAGTCCGTCGAGTGACATTCTGATATCAAAATCCGGCATTCCAGCTGCGCGATGTTCGTAGGAACACGCTGACAGACAGATGATTGCAAAAACCAGAAATCCAAACCTCACCCTGTGCCCCTCCAAATCATCATTGAGCGGGCAGTTTGCAGGCTTGGAAGAAGCTTGTCTAGGTAGACAATAAATCTATCAGAAGATGCCTCAGTGCCCGCCGCCAAACGCGCCGGTGCGGACGGAATAGTCCACGGCGAGTTCATAGTCCGGGTCATCATCGGAATCGACGATCAGCTGGCCGGCCTTGCTAAGCAGCTTGTGGCAATCGTGCGAGAGGTGGCGCAGCTGCAACGTCTTGCCGAGCGCCTCATACTTGCGGGCAAGGTCCTCGATCGCCTGCAGGGCCGACTGGTCGACAACGCGCGAGCGCATGAAGTCGACGATCACCACGTCCGGGTCGCTTTCCGGGTGGAACAGCTCGGCGAACTTGTCGGTCGAGCCGAAGAAGAGCGGGCCTTCGATCTCGTAGACATGCGCGCCCGGCGTGCGGACACTGTCGCGCTCGATCACGTGGATGCGGCGGGCATTGTTCCACGCATAGGCGAGCGCCGAGACGATCACGCCGACCACAACTGCGGTCGCAAGGTCGTACGCCACGGTCACGCCGGTCACGAGCACGATCACAGCGGCGTCCGTCAGCGGAATGCGCGTCATGATGCGCAGGCTGTTCCACGCGAATGTGCCGATCACGACCATGAACATCACGCCGACCAGCGCGGCGAGCGGGATCTGCTCAATCAGGCTGGAGCCGACGAGGATAAAAGCCAGCAGGAACAGCGCCGCCGAGAGGCCGGAAAGCCGCGTACGCCCACCCGATTTCACGTTGATCATCGACTGGCCGATCATGGCGCAGCCGCCCATGCCGCCGAAGAAGCCGGTGATCACGTTGGCGGTGCCCTGCGCGACGCATTCCTGGCTCGCCCCGCCCCGCTTGCCGGTCATCTCGCCAACAAGGTTCAGCGTCAGCAGGCTCTCGATCAGGCCCACAGCGGCCATGATGAACGAATAAGGCAGGATGATTTTCAGCGTTTCGAAATTCATCGGCACGCTGGGAATATGGAATTGCGGCAGGCCGCCCTCGATGGAGGCCATGTCGCCCACGCGCGGCACGTCGAGGCCGAAGCCGATCACGACGGCGGCGACAATGCCGATACCGGCCAGCGGCGCCGGGATCACCTTGGTGAATTTCGGCAGCAGCCAGATGATCGCCATGGTCAGGCCGACCAGCGCCAGCATCAGGACCAGCGGTATGCCGCTCATCCATTGCCCGCCCGCAAGGCCATGGCCTGCGGCTTCCGCCGTACCCGGCACCTGGAACTGGCTCATCTGTGCGAGGAAGATCACGATGGCGAGGCCGTTGACGAAGCCCAGCATCACCGGGTGCGGCACAAGCCGGATGAACTTGCCCATCCGGAAGATGCCCGCCAGCAGCTGCAGGATGCCCATCAGGACAACCGTCGCGAACAGGTATTCGACGCCATGCACAGCAACGAGCGAGACCATGACCACGGCCAGCGCCCCGGTCGCGCCGGAAATCATGCCCGGCCGTCCACCGATTAGTGCCGTCACAAGCCCCACGATGAAGGCCGCATAGAGGCCCACCAGCGGGTGCACATGCGCCACAAAGGCAAAAGCCACAGCCTCAGGCACAAGAGCCAGCGCCACAGTCAGGCCAGCCAGAAGGTCAGTCTTCACCTGCGCGGGCGTGTAGGTTTTGAAATCGGGCTGCGAGAGGCCCTGCGCGCCGAGCCGGTCGGCGAACGCTGCAAATGTCGATTTAACCACGGGGATATCGTCAGTTCTGTTTGAGGGAGCTGGCTAGACGCGCCGTATGGCCGCGATCATGCTGCGGCGCAACCGAACACGTGAAATTACCCCTGAAATCCGGGCGCGTGGCGCTGCATGGGGCAGCGCCGACAACACAGAATCAGCTCGCGGAAACGATGCCGCCGTCACACGGAATGGTGTGGCCGTTGATATAGGCAGAGGCCTGCGAGGACAGGAACATAGCGAGCCCGGCAATGTCTTCCGGCTTGCCGACGCGGCCTGATGGGCTGCGCGAGCCGATGGCATCCCAGTCCACGCCCTCGGTCTCGCCTTTGAAGCCAACACCGGTGGACAGCATGTAGGTCGGGAACGGGCCGGGCGCGATGCCGTTGACGAGGATGTGTTCTTTCGCCAGCTGCGAGCCCATGAAGCGCGTCAAATGGATCACGGCGGCCTTCGACGTGCCATAGGCATAGCCGCTCATCGGACTGGTATGCATGCCGTCGATGGAGGCGATATTGATCACGCGGGCCGGGTTGTCTGCGCTGGCCGACTTGCGCAGCAGCGGCATCAGTTTCTGGGTCAGGAAGAAAACGCCCTTCACATTGACGTCCATAACCTTGTCCCAGCCATGCTCCGGGAAGTCATCAAGCGGCGAGCCCCAGGCGACGCCCGCATTGTTGATCAGCACGTCCACCTTCTCTTCGCGCTTGGCGATCTCGCCGGCGAGGTGCTCGATGCCGACCATCTGGCCGACATCGGACGGGATCGCATAGATCTCGCCGCCATACTGGCCCTTCAGGCGCTCGACAGTTTCCTCGCAGGCCTTTTCCTTGCGCGAGGAGATGATCACCTTCGCGCCATTAGCCAGGAACCCTGCCGCCAGCATTTCGCCGATCCCGCGCGATCCGCCCGTAATGACGACCGTCTTGCCTTTGACCGAATAGAGATTGCTGAAATCGATGCTCATGTGGGTTTCCTCCTAAAAACAACCGGCCCCTCGTGCAGGAGGGGCCGGTCAACAGCAAGTAAAAACTGGGTCCGGCGAACCGGATGCAGCCTTAGCGCGGATCCGGCCCGATCATTTTCTCCGGGCGCACGATGGCGTCGAAATCTTCGGCCGGGATGCCGTCCTTGATGGCTTCTTCGCGCAGCGTGGTGCCGTTCTTGTGGGCCGTCTTGGCGATCTTGGCGGCGCGGTCGTAGCCGAATTTCTCTTTCAGCGGCGTCACCAGCATCAGCGAGTTTTCGAGGCCGCGCTTGATATTGTCGAGACGCGGCTCGATGCCGACAACGCAATTATCGGTAAAGCTGATCGCGGCATCTGCCAGCAGGCGCACAGACTGGAGGAAGTTGTAGGACATCATCGGGTTGAACACGTTCAGCTCGAAATGGCCCTGCGATCCTGCGAAGCCGATGGCTGCATTGTTGCCGTGGATGTGCGCGCAAACCTGGGTCAGCGCTTCGCACTGGGTCGGGTTCACCTTGCCCGGCATGATCGACGAACCGGGTTCGTTTTCCGGCAGGGCCAGCTCGCCAAGGCCGGAGCGCGGGCCGGAGCCGAGGAAGCGGATGTCGTTGGCAATCTTGAAGCACGACATGGCGACCGTGTTGATCGCGCCGTGCGTCATCACGAGGGCATCATGCGCGGCCAGCGCCTCGAACTTGTTCGGCGCGGAGGTGAACTTCAGGCCCGTGATGCCGGCGATCTTCGCGGCGACCAGGTCTGCAAAGCCTTCCGGCGAGGCAAGGCCCGTGCCGACGGCCGTGCCGCCCTGGGCCAGTTCCATCAGCATGGGCAGCGTCATCTCGATGCGCGCGATGCCGTTCTCAACCTGTTTGGCATAGCCGGAGAATTCCTGGCCGAGCGTCACTGGCGTGGCGTCCTGCGTGTGTGTGCGGCCGATCTTGATAATGTCGGCCCAGGCCTTCGCCTTGGCGTCCAGCGCGGCGTGGAGGTGCTTCAGCGCCGGGATCAGGCGGTGCACCGTCTCTTCGGCGGCGGCGACATGCATCGCCGTCGGGAAGCAGTCGTTCGACGACTGGGACATGTTCACATGGTCGTTCGGGTGGACCGGTTTTTTCGAGCCCTTTTCGCCGCCCATGATCTCGATCGCACGGTTCGAGATGACCTCGTTCGTGTTCATGTTGGACTGGGTGCCAGAGCCCGTCTGCCAGACGACCAGCGGGAAGTGGGCGTTCAGCTTGCCGTCGATCACTTCTTCCGCGACCTGCTCGATCACCTTGCCCAGTTCCGGGTCCAGCTTGCCCAGCTCCATATTGGCCTGCGCGGCGGCTTTCTTGACAATACCGAGGGCGCGGATCACCGGCTCAGGCTGCTTTTCCCAACCGATCTTGAAGTTTCCGAGGCTCCGCTGGGCCTGCGCGCCCCAATAGGCATCATTGGAGACCTCAATCGGTCCCATCGTATCGGTTTCGGTGCGGGTATTGGCCATCGGCTGCGGGCTCCTTGATCTGCTGGCAGCCGGACTAACCCCAAGCCCGCCAGCAATCAACTGGTTCCACCGCCGCAGAGGGGCTCGATCCCCCTGCCCTGATCCGCTAGACAGGTCCGAAAGGGGCCGGGACCATGCACGATTATCTGGATACAATCCTGGAACCGGAATTCCTGGTCACCCTGCTTGCGGCTTTCCTGCTGGGACGGTTCACCGCTGGCGGGAAAACGCGCAACAGACTCTCCCCCACGCCGCCGACCTCCGAAGAGATTTCGGCGGCGCTGAAAAGAGTCACCCTCTCCAGATGGATGGAGATCGACGCTGAACTCGACGCGAGGAAGAAGATCAAGGCGATCAAGCTGCTGCGCGAGACCACCGGCCTCGGCCTGAAGGACAGCAAGGAAGCGGTTGAAGCGCGCCAACGTCAGCGCGGGGCGCACAAGCTTTGAACGGTGACTGGGTCCAATCCGGCAAGGTCCGCGCGCGCATCACGGAGGATGGTGCGCTGGAGGTGCGTTGCACCGGCCTCACCACGCAGACGAAATACTACAAGACGCTGCTGAAGGAATTCTTCCGCAAGGAATTCCCGCCGCTGCGCCCCGGCTATGGCGATTATTCCGTCCACATCGTGATGGAATATACCGGCGACCCGCCCTGGATGGACCTCGACAATCTCGCCAAGGCCCTGCTGGACAGCCTCACCGGCAATGTCTTCGACGACGACCACCAGGTCGCCCGCCTTCTGGTCGAACGCCGGCAGGCGGAGCGCGAAGGCGTCTGGCTGCTGGCGGAAGCAATGGGCTAGCCCCCGCGCAAGCAACCCGCTCAGGCCTAATTGACCGTATAGCCTTCCTGCTGCAGCAGCGCGCGCGTTGTCATGGCGGACAGCACGATATTGACGCCGGGCAACAGCATGTCCGGCGTGACATCATGGGCCGCAGCCGTCTGTCCGCACAGGTCGAACACGGCCCCGGCCGCCACCAGTTCAGCGATCAGCGGTGCGTTCGGATTTGCCGAGCCGCGCGCCTCATCGGTCAGCAGGTCCGCCCAGGCGCCGCCATGCACCACGATGGCGACTTTCATGTTCTCCGCCGGCACGCCTGCTGCCGCGTTCATGTTCAGGAACCGCGCAGGGCTTTCGAGGCTGCGGCTGACGCCGTCTTCCGGCCCGGCCTCGGAGACGTCGAACATGACCTTGAAGTGCGTGTCCGCTGGCAGGGTTACCCCTTCCACCGGCGCATAAGGGCCGAAGTTCGGCACGACCGTTCCTGGCCCGAAGTCATCCATCCCGGCAAACGCCGGCAGGACGAGGGCGGACAGGGCAAGGGCGCAAGCGGCGGAACGGATCATGGGGCATCTCCTCTGTTTGGGCGAAGCCTACGCCTGCCAGGCTGCGACGTCGAGGCGCGTCCTGCTTACGGGATTCTGCGTAATCCGCGCGCCAGTGAGGGCTGGTAGTACCGCCCGCATGAAACAGGCATGGACCACTTTCGCGACGCGGGCCGTTCCCCGCTATACCAGCTACCCGACCGCTGCGGATTTCTCCCCGCGCGTGGCCGAGGAGTCCGCCCGTGTCTGGGCCGCCTCTGTTGCGCCGGACAAGCCGGTCTCGGTCTATCTGCACGTGCCTTTCTGCGAGAAGCTCTGCTTCTATTGCGGCTGCGCCACCAGCGTGCCGAACGGCTACAGCCGCATCGCCGCCTATCTGAAGACGCTGCACCAGGAGATCGACCTCTGGGCTGCCGCGCTTGGGCCGCATGCTGGCATGGGCCACCTTCACTTCGGCGGCGGCTCGCCCAACGCCCTGGTCGCGGAAGACTTCAAATCCCTCGTCGCCCATGCCCGCGCGGCCTTTGGTGAACATGCCGGTCTGGAAATCGCCGTTGAGGTCGACCCGCGCACGCTGACACCGGACTTCATCCACGCCATGGCAGAGGCCGGCGTCAGCCGCGTCAGCTTCGGCGTCCAGACCCTCGCCCCGAAAGTGCAGGAAGCCGTCGGCCGCCTGCAGCCGAGGGAGCTGCTCGTCGACGGTATCGAACGCCTGCGCGCAGAAGGCATCCACGCCATCAACATGGACCTGATGTACGGCCTGCCCTACCAGACGGTGGACGACGTGATCGAAGCGGCCAAATTCGCCGTCGAGATGGGCGCCGCCCGCATCTCCTATTTCGGCTATGCCCACGTGCCTTGGTTTGCCAAGCACCAGGCCGCCATCGAGGAAGCTGCCCTGCCCGATCTCGACGCCCGGTTCCAGCAGGCCGAGATCGGCGCGATGACGCTGACCTTTGCCGGTTATCACGCCATCGGCCTCGACCATTTCGCGCAACCGGGCGACCCGCTGAGCCGCGCGGCCCAGAAGGGCACGCTGCGCCGCAACTTCCAGGGCTATACGGACGATCCGTGCGACACGCTGATCGGCATCGGTTCGACATCGATCTCGCAATTCCGTCAGGGCTATGTGCAGAACTTCAAGGAACGCAATGCCTGGCGCGCTGCCGTGGAAGGCGGACGCCTGCCGTCAGAGCGCGGCATCGAGTTGACCGATGACGACCGCCTGCGCGGGCGCGCCATTGAAAAACTGATGTGCCAGCTGTGGGTCGATACGGCTGAGGTCTGCCGCGAAATGGGCGCTGAGCCAGGCAGCCTTGATGACGCGCTGGAGACGGCCCGCTTCCTGCAATCGGCTGGCCTTTGCAAGATCACTGGCAATATCGTCAGTGTGCCGAAAGAGGCCCGCCTCCTCCTGCGCACAGTCGCACAATGTTTCGACGGCCGGTTCAAACCGGCTGAAGCGCGCCACGCGAAAGCGGTCTAGCGCGCACAAAGTTTCGCAGGAGCCTGCGCCCCACGCAGGCTATCATGTAAGGCCGGGTGCTGCAGGGCGCCAGGGAATCGGCTGCGCATGGACCTCGTTCACCCGACGGGGCCTGCGAAAACTTCCCTTCAGCCCTTCAGGCCCGCCGCGTGGTGGGCGATGTGATCGTCCATGAAGGTCGCGATGAAGTAATAGTCGTGGCCATAGCCTTCGTGCATCCGGTAATCCAGCGCCTGACCATTGGCCCGGCAGACGTCGATGAAGATTTCCGGCTTCAGTTCCTTTTCGAGGAAACTGTCGGCTGTACCCGTATCGACCAGAATGTGCGCGCGGCTCTGGCCTTCTTTCACCAGTTCGGTGGAGTCATACTGTTCCCACGCAATCGAGACCGGGCCGAGATAGGCCTCGAACGCCTTCTGGCCCCATGGCACGCGCGCCGGGCTGGTGATCGGGCTGAAGGCCGAACAGGTCTTGTAGATTTCCGGATGCTTCAGGTGTAGCGTGATCGCGCCATGCCCGCCCATGGAGTGGCCGAAGATGCCCTGGCGGCCCATGTCGGCTTTCGGGAACTCACCCGCGATCAGTTTTGACAGCTCGTCGGTCACATACTGGTCCATCTTGTAGTTCTTCGCCCAGGGGGCTCGCGTGGCGGTGAGGTAAAAGCCAGCACCCTGCCCCAGGTCATACGCCTCATCATCCGGCACGCCTTCGCCGCGCGGGCTCGTGTCCGGCGCGATGATCATGACGCCGTGTTCAGCCGCAGCGCGCTGAAGCCCGGACTTCTCCATCACGTTCGCCCAGCTGCAGGTCAGCCCTGAGAGATACCAGAGGACCGGCACCGGCCCATGCGCCGCCTGCGGAGGCATGTAGACGCCAAACCGCATCTTGCAGCCGAGCAGCGCAGACTCATGATCGTACACGGAAAGATTTCCGCCAAAGGACTTCCACGAGGAGACGGGGGTAAGCTGGGTCATGGGAGACTATGCGATCCTGCGGCTGGAATTGAAACTCTGGCCCAACGGGCAACACGATTGAGGCCCCCCGTCAAGCACTGCGCTTACCCCTCCGTCCGGGCTTGTGGCCACGGGGCGAAATGCGGCACAACAATTGTCAAAAGGGACGGGAACTCAGAATGACAGGCTACACGCTCTACGGCGCCGAGGTCAGCTATTTCACCGGCAAGGCGCGGGCTTACCTGCGCTGGCGGGGGGTGGAGTTTGACGAGCAGATCGCCACGCAGGCCGTCTATCGCGACATCATCCTGCCCAAAGTCGGCTGGCCCGTGATCCCGGTCATGCAGATGCCGGACGGCGAGATCGTGCAGGACACCGCCGAGATCATCGCCCATGTCGAGGCCGCCGAGCATCGCCAGCCCCCGGTCGAGCCCGCCACGCCGGTGCAGCGCTTCGTCGCCCAGCTGTTGCAGCTCTATGCCGACGAATGGCTGGTCATCCCCGCCATGCACTATCGCTGGACCTATAATGAAGACTGGGCCTATTCCGAGTTCGGCGCGCTCTCGGCGCCGCAGCTGAGCCGCCCGGAACAGTACGAAGTCGGCAAGAAGAACGGCCAGCGCTTCAAGGGCGCCCTGCCCGTGCTCGGCGTGCATGAGAGCACCATCCCCGGCATCGAGATCTCTTACGAGGCCTTCCTGGATGACTTCTCCCGCCACCTCGGCGCGCACCCCTTCCTGCTGGGCGCGCGGCCGTGCCTCGCAGACTTCGCCTTCATTGGCCCGCTCTATGCTCACCTCTACCGCGATCCGACCTCCGGCCAGCTGATGAAGCGCATCGCCCCGCGCGTCGCCGACTGGGTGGAGCGCACCCATGCCGGCGAGCACGGCACGGGCGATCTCGTCGCCGATGACGCGATCCCGGAGACGCTGTGGCCGATCCTGAAGCGGCAGATGCGCGAGCAATTCCCCGCGCTGGAGGAAACCGTCGCGCTGTTCGCAGGCTGGGCCGAGACCGCAAAGCCGGGTGACCGTCTGCCCCGCGCTGTCGGCCAGATCAATGTGGACATTCAGGGCTTTACCGGCCCGGCCGCTGCACGCACCTTCCCGCTCTGGCGCCTGCAAGCGGTGCTGGATGCCTACGAGGCACTGGACGAGGCCGCCAAAGCGCGGGCCGATGCCCTGCTGGACGAGATCGGCGGCGCGCCGCTGAAGGAATTCCGCCTGCCGGCCCGCCTCGCCCGCACCGACTATCAGCTCGTGATGGCCTGATCTGCCGCAGCAACCGCCCCTATGGCGGCAGGGCGCACGCTGCTAGACAAGACGCAACGCACAACGGAAGGTTCCGGCATGTCATTCTTCAGCAAACTGTTCGGTGGCGGCGGCAAAGGCCCGGTCACCCTGCTCGATCCGGCCACAGCGGCAGAGCGCCTGCGCAAGCAGGAGATCATCATGATCGACGTGCGCACCGAGCGCGAATGGCGCAGCGGCACGGCGAGAGGCGCCCACACGATCACGCTCGGCGATCCGCGCATGGCCGCCATGGTGCTTGGCCTTGCGGAGGAAGACACATCCCGCCCGGTCGTCGTCATCTGCCGCTCCGGCATGCGCTCGGGCCAGGCCGCGAAACAGCTGGTGGCGGCCGGGTTTACCGATGTCAGCAATGTCAAAGGCGGCATGATGGCCTGGGGCGCGGCCAATCTGCCGATCATGCCGTATCGCGGATAGGCGATGACCCGGCGACACCGCCGGGCCATACCGTCATCGCATCAGGGCTTGATCGCGATGCACTCGATTTCGAGCGCCGCATCAAGGCCAAGGCCGTTCGCGCCGAACGTGGAGCGCGCCGGTTTCGGGTTCGGCAGCGCAGCGGCATAGGCCGCGTTCATCTCGCCATATTTGCTCATGTCACCCAGGAAGACCGAGCATTTGACCACGTCCGTCAGGTCTGCATCGAACTCACCCAGCGTGCGCTCAATGTTCTTGAAGATCTGCGTCGTCTGCGGGCCGGTGCCGCCTTCCGCCAGTTCGTTCGTCGCCGGATCAATGCCCAGCTCGCCCGACAGGTAGATCGTATTGCCCACCAGCACGGCCTTCGAGAAAGGCAGATCCATGCCCGCCTTGGCGACGCCGGTGAAGTGCTCCACGGTCGACATGTCGGTGATGTGGACACTCTCCCCGTCGACAAGCACACAGCCGGAGAGCGTCATGGATGCGGCCACGAGAGCGGCCAGGCCGCCCGATTTGATCAGAGAATTCATATAGTCATGTCCTGTTGTCAGTTGAGCCATTTGGGGCGGTCTTCTTCCATCGCCGCTTCGTCTTCTTCGTCCTCGGAATAGGACGTAAAGTTGATGTCATAGCCGAAGGGTTGTTCGTCGGCCGGTTCTTCCGGCTCGGTCACGAAGACCTGCAACTCGCCATCCGGCTTGAAGCCGAGGCGCTGGCCAATCGCGACAATCATGTCAGCGGCCTGGTCGGCATCCTTGGCCCAGACCTTCATGGCCATGATGTAGCGGCCGCACTCGGTATCGAAATCCGCATTCGGTTCAAACACTTCGCCATCGGCGAGCATCGTATAATGGGTGAAATCCGTCATGGGCATTCGCCCTTTCAGGGCTGTTTTACGGTATCTGTCTGGCGCCAGACTACACGGCCTCGCCCGAATGCGAAACCGCCCCTCCGGATTTCGGAGGGGCGGCTTGCAAAGCTGGCATTCGCCGCAGCAGACGGCGCACACTTTGTTGCCATCCGGGTCAGCGGCGGCGCAGACCTAGAGTGCGGAAGGCTCGGCCAGTGCGATAAAAACGGACACGCCGATGACCAGGAAGATGAAGGCCCAGTACTGCATCGGAATGAAGAAGAAGGAGTGGCCCCCGCCCGTGCGGAGCGTGACCGGCTCATTGGTTTCCGGATCAATCAGGACTTTTTCCGTTTTGGTGTTGACCTTCCGCCCCATGAACCAGGCCGCTGCGGCGGCGCCAATCCATGGCAGGAAGCCGACAAGCCTCGCGATCAGGGGCGGCGCGTCCGGCGTGCCGTGGCCCATCGCCCCGGCAACAAAAGACACCAGACTGACATCGCCGAAGAACGCGGCGACAACGAAAACGAGAACGAGAATGCCCCAGCCCGACCAAACAATCATACCCATACCCCCTGTTGGAAACGTTTTCCTAAAAGGGCGTCCGGCACGGGTCAAGCCAATGAAAAACCGCCCCTCCGGTTTCCGAAGGGGCGGCTTGAAGACCGGGTTTTAGCCGCGGCACATGGCGCAGACTTTGTTGCCATCGGGGTCTCGCAGGTAGGCGAGGTAGAGCCGCATGGCGCCGCCTTCGCGCCAGCCCGGCGGGTCTTCGATTGGCGTGCCGCCAGCCGCTGCACCGGCCGCGTGCCAGGCATCGGCCTGTTCCGGGTTCTCGGCGGCAAAGCCGATCGTGCCGCCATTGGCGTGCGTGGCTTCTTTGCCATCGATCGGCGGGGTCACCAGGAAGGTGCCGCCATTGTGCAGATAGATCAGACGGCCTTTCGGGTCCGTGATTGCCTCACGTCCTCCCAGCGCCTTGAACGTGGCGTCATAAAACGCCTTGGCTTTTGCAAGGTCGTTGGTGCCGACCATGACGTGACTGAACATTTTTATTTCTCCCTTTGGATTCTGTTTTGGCTCTAAATTTCGTTGATCGTTCCGCTGTCCCAAAAAAGGAAGATTCGTCTAAACTCCCTTCTATCGAAGGGCATATTCAAAAGCATCGGCAATTCACGCTCAGGATTCATGACGAAAGCTGGATTTGAATTGGGGTAGATCAACAAGTCGATAATGGCTTCTTCGGGATACTTCCCTGACTTTCTAATTATGGCATCTTGTATATCTTCAAAAACCATTTTGAGTGGCTCCGCACCTACGAAGCCATCGTATCCACGGCCTCCATGGGTACCGAGTAATTCTGTGTCCGCATTGGACCTTTCAGATCTCGCCCGCTCTCGGCCATCTTCAGATTTAGTTGCCTCCGTAACTTCGATACCATACGAAACGCCATTTTCTACGATGACAAAATCTGGCGCGTCTAGATGAAAAACCGAGACCGGATAGCGAAGCTTTTCTTCAGCACCTGCCCACAGCAACCACCTACGCATACAATATGCTTCGTTCGATCTCGAGGTTCGCCGTCCTTCGCCTGTCCGAGGTCCATTAGCTTCAGCGCGCCCGCCGATTTTAGCTTCTAAATCCCGGTAGTCTTTTGCACTTCGGATGTCGAACTCAATCTGAGGATCGAACGAGTCAGGCATCAATAAACTACCACACTCCGGATGCTCTCGCCGGAATGCATCAGGTCGAACGCGTCGTTGATCTTGTCGAGCTTCATGACGTGCGTGATCATCGGGTCGATCTGGATCTTGCCGTTCATGTACCAGTCGACAATCTTCGGCACATCCGTGCGGCCCTTGGCGCCGCCGAAGGCCGTGCCGCGCCAGTTGCGCCCTGTCACCAGCTGGAAAGGCCGTGTGCTGATTTCCTTGCCGGCCTCGGCCACGCCGATGATGATCGACGTGCCCCAGCCGCGATGGCAGCATTCCAGCGCCTGGCGCATCACATCCGTATTGCCGGTACAGTCGAAGGAATAGTCGGCGCCGCCATCGGTCAGCTCGACAAGATGCGCCACAACGTCCTTCGTTTTCTTCGGATTGACGAAATGCGTCATGCCGAATTTGCGGCCCCACTCTTCCTTGCTGTCATTGATGTCGACGCCGATGATCTTGTCGGCGCCCGCCATCCGCGCGCCCTGCAGCACGTTGAGGCCGATGCCGCCAAGGCCGAACACGACGACATTGTCGCCCACCTGAACCTTGGCCGTATTGGTCACGGCGCCGACGCCCGTGGTGACGCCGCAGCCGACATAGCAGGCCTTGTCGAAGGGCGCGTCGGTGCGGATTTTCGCGACCGCGATCTCCGGCAGGACGGTGAAGTTCGAGAAAGTCGAGCAGCCCATATAGTGATAGATCGTCTGGCCCTTGTAGGAGAACCGGCTCGTGCCGTCCGGCATCAGGCCCTTGCCCTGCGTCGCGCGGATCGCGGTGCAGAGGTTGGTCTTGCCGGAGAGGCAGCTTTTGCACTGGCGGCATTCCGGCGTGTAGAGCGGGATCACGTGGTCGCCCGGCTTCACGCTGGTCACGCCTGCGCCAACTTCGCGCACGATGCCGGCGCCTTCATGGCCCAAGATGCTCGGGAAGATGCCTTCACTGTCCAGCCCGTCCAGCGTGTAGGCGTCCGTGTGGCAAATGCCGGTGGCCATGATCTCGACCAGAACTTCGCCAGCCTTCGGGCCTTCCAGGTCAAGCTCGACGATTTCGAGCGGTTTCTTGGCTTCAAATGCGACAGCGGCGCGGGTTTTCATGGCGGGAGGCCTCTTGTGCTTTATGTGGTGCTTACACGGTGTTTATACGGTGTTCTACACGGTGCGACCGGGGAATCTGTGCGGCGGACCATTTCAGTTTCGCCCGGCGGATGCAAGGCACCGGAACCTCATTTGAGCACCCCTGTTTCCCCACCCCGAAACGCCGCTATAAGGGCAAAATGACCGCCTCTTCTTCCCCCTCCGATTCGTTCTCTGTCGCCATTGCCGGTGTCGCCGGCCGCATGGGCCGCCAGCTCGCCGCCGTCGCCCATCGCCGGGGCCTGATCGTCGCGGGCGGCACCGAAATCGCCGGCTCGCCGCATCTGGGCACGGATATCGGAGACCTTGCGGGCATTCCGCATCTCGGCGTGAAGCCGGAATCGGACCCCGTCGCGGCGGCTGCCAAGGCCGATGTCTGGCTGGATTTCACCCGCCCCGCCGCGACGCTGGCCGCCCTTCAGGCGCTGAAGCATACGCCGGTTCGTGTTGCAATCATTGGGACAACGGGCTTTTCCCCGGCGGAGGAGAAAGAGCTGGAACGCGCGGGCAAGGAGCTCGTGATCGTGAAATCCGGCAGCTTTGCCCTTGGCATCAAGCTGCTGGAAACCCTGATCCGCCGCGCCGCCGCCAGCCTCGGCGAAGACTGGGACATTGAAGTGCTGGAGACCCACCATAACCGGAAAGTGGACGCGCCCTCCGGCACCGCGCTGATGCTGGGCCAGGCCGCCGCCGAGGGCCGGGGCAGCTCGCTGGAGGCCCTGCAGGCTGGTCCTTACGATGGCCCGGACGCCGCCCGCGAGCCCGGCAAGATCGGCTTCGCTGTCCGACGGATGGGCGGCGTGATCGGCGAGCATTCGGTCAGCTTCGGCTCCGACACCGAAATCGTCACAATCAGCCACACCGCCCTCGACCGCGCCATGTTCGCCAAAGGCGCCCTAAAAGCCGCAGATTGGGCCCTGAAACACCCCCCTGGCCTCTACAGCATGGACGATGTGCTGGGGCTTTCAGGCAACGCTGCCTGAGAAACGCGCATGCCTGGCAGCTGAATCCGGGTTGACGGCCAATCTTGCCATGGCAGCATGACAAATTGGTCACGTAACCTGAAGGGACCGGCATGATCGGCATCGTCGTCGTCAGCCACGGCAAACTCTCGAAGGAACTCGTCGCCGCGACAGAACATGTCGTGGGCGAGCAGATGCGATTCAAGTCCATCTCCATCGAGGCAGAAGACGATATCGAAGCCCGCCGCGACCAGATCCGCGATACGGCCAAGGCCTGCGACGTCGGCAAAGGCGTCATCATCCTGACCGACATGTTCGGCGGCACGCCCTCCAACCTCGCCATGTCGATCATGAATGCCGGCAATATCGAGGTCATCTCGGGCGTAAACCTGCCCATGCTGATCAAGCTAGCCGAAGTCCGCGACGAGCTGTTGCTGTCGGAGGCTGCCCGCGTCGCCGCTGATGCCGGCCGTCGCTACATCAACATCGCCTCCGAACTTCTCGCGAAATCCTCGTGACACAGACACAGCCCAACGCAGTGACCGAAGCCCGACAGAGCGTGACCATCGTCAACCGCAAAGGCCTGCACGCGCGCGCCTCTGCCAAACTGTCCAAGCTGGCGGCCGAGTTCGACTCGCAGGTGATCGTCAGCCATGAAGGCCAGGAAGCCGACGCGCGCTCAATCATGGACCTTTTGATGCTGGTCGCTGCGCATGGCTGCGAAGTGGAACTGGCCGCCAACGGCCCTGACGCTGCAGAGGCGGTCACCGCCATTGCCAGCCTCATCGCCGACGGCTTCGGCGAACGCGGCGAGAGCGACGTCCTTTACTAATCCACCGCCCCCGGCGGCAACATCTTACGGGAAGCAAACATGATCAGAACACTCCTGGTATCGGCAACGGCCAGCCTCGGCCTTATGGCCTGCGCGCACACGGTGACGGCCCCGGATGACGCTTCCCCCATCAACACCGAAAACATGTCCGAAACCGCCAGGGTCTTGTCCTCTGACGAGTTCCTCGGCCGCGCGCCCGGCACCGAAGGCGAGACCAAGACGGTTGCCTACCTGATCGAGCGCTTCACGGATCTCGGCCTCGAACCTGGCGGGCGCGACGGGAAATGGACAGACCCGGTCACCCTCAAACATTCCCTCATCACAGACGTCCGCACCCTGAACGTCAGCCAGAGCGGCGCTGTCATTCCGATGGAACAGGCGCGCGATATCGAAATCAGCTCCCCCAACCCCAGCGCGACCATCAAGGTGGAAAACGCGCCGGTCGTGTTCGTCGGCTTTGGCGCCAGCGCGCCGGAACGCGACTGGGATGATTTCGGCGATATCGACCTCACCGGAAAGGTCGCCCTCTTCCTCGTCAACGATCCGGATTTCGGCGTTGCAGAAGATGACCCGATCAGCGGCCTCTTCGGTGGCCGCCGGATGACCTATTATGGCCGCTGGGCCTACAAGTTCGAAGAAGCCGCCCGCCGCGGCGCCGTGGCCGCGCTTGTGATCCACGAGACAAAAGCCGCCGGCTATGGCTGGAATGTCGCCGCCTCCTCACCGGGCGAGAATTACGCCGTGGCCGGAACCGGCGCCAAAAAGGCCCCAGTCGACCTGCAGGGCTGGCTGCACGAAGACATGGCGAAAAAGTGGATTGCTGAGGCTGGATACGATCTGGACGCGCTCCGCATCGCCGCCCGCAAGCGCGACTTCCAGGCCTTCACACTGGGCGACCTGCGCTTCAACGCAGATCTGGGTCTCTCGGTCGAAACGGTCGAGAGCCAGAACGTGCTCGGCAAGATCACCGGCACAACCCGCCCGGACGAGACGATCATGCTGTCCGGCCACTGGGACGCTTATGGCGTCGGCGAACCCGACGCAGAGGGCCGCACGGTCCGGCCCGGCGCCAATGATGATGCCCTCGGCCTCGCCGGCATCATGGAGATCGCCCGCAATCTGAAAGCCGGCCCTGCCCCGGAGCGCACCGTGGTGTTCGCCGCCTGGACGGGCGAGGAAAGCGGCCTGCTCGGCTCTGAAGCCTACGCCCAGAACCCGGTCTATCCGCTGGACAAGACCGTCGCCAATTTCACCCTCGACATCCTGCAGACTGCTGGCCCTGCGCATGACGTGATCCAGGTGGGCGAAGGCCAGAGCGAGTTGGAAGAGATGATGGCTGCAGCCGCCGCCAAGCAAGGCCGCACGATTTCACCCGAGGGCCTGCCGGAAAACGGCCTCTTCTATCGCGCCGACCATTTCTCGCTCGCCCGCCGCGGCGTGCCGGTCCTGCTGATCATGGGCATCGCGGGCGGCTCTGACCTTGTGGACGGCGGACGCGAAGCAGGCGACGCATGGGTCGCCGACTATATCGGCAACCGCTATCACAATCAGTATGACGCCTGGGACCCGAACTGGGACCTGCGCGGCGCGGCCCAGGATGTCGAACTCTTCCTCGACATGACCCGCGACCTCGCCAATTCGGAAACCTGGCCAGAGCTGAAGGCAAGCTCGGAATTCAAAGGCCTGAGAGACGCAAGCGCCGCCGCGCGGGAGTAGCCACCCTCCCCGCGACAGCGGACATCCGGTCCGGTCAGGCGCTGCGGGACATCTGCACAGGCTTGCTCTTCGGTTCCCGTACGGGCACGACATCGATGAACTCGTCGATAAGGCCGCCGATCAGCATGGCCTGACTGGTCACGCCCGCCTTGACGTAGATCCTGCTGAGCTGTGCGCGCACAGTGCCTGTGGCGGCGTCGCGCAAACGCGCGATCTCGGCGATCCCGTATCCCTTGACGGCGAAGAGGGCCACTTCGCTTTCAGCTTCAGTGAGGCCCCATTCGGCGAAGCGCTGTTCGACGATTGCAGCCAGGGCACCGCGCGCCAGCGCCATGGTCCGCTCCCGCTGCTTCGCTTCGGCAATCAGGCGCCGCAGGACCAGCATGCCCATCACCACGCCTGCAACCAGCGCGATCGCCACCAGCAGCTCGAAACCATGGTAGAAAGCGTCCATCACCTGAACGCCAACCGCGATATCCAGCACCGCGTCCATCAGGAAGAAGGCTGCCGCAACCGCCTGAATGATGACGATCAACGCAATCACCGTCAGCCAATGCTTGCCGGACGAACGTGTGGCCTGCTGCTTCATGATCCTCGTCTTTCCAGTCTTCGGCATTGTGCCCGTCCTGATGTTTCTGCTGGTGACGGAACCGAGACAAGCTCAATGAGCATGAGCCATCAGCTTGTATAATCTTCAATCTGGGCGCTTATACCACTTACGCCACGGGCCGTAAGCATCTGCTTACGACAAGAATGTTGGAGCCAAGGCGCTTCCCGCATAACTTTCTAGAGAACGTGACATCGGAGTTCTGCAGCATGGCAAGCCTCAAATCGAAGACCCTATTCCTGACGGTTTCACTCGCCGCAGTGATGGCGGCAACGGCGTGTTCGCCCGGTGGTCAGCCGACAACTGAGACGGCTAAAGCCTCCGAACCGGCGCAACCGCCCGCGCCGACAATGGCCGAAACCACTGACCCGCTGATCCTTCAGGCGCGCGACTTCCTGGAGCCCATCCCGACAGAGGTTCCGGCCATCGAAGGCGTCACATCCACGCCGGAACTGGTCAAGCTGGGCCAGTCGCTCTTCTTCGATCCGAGGCTTTCCGCCAGCCACTCGATCAGCTGTGCCTCCTGCCACTATCCCGGTCTTGGCGGCGCCGATAACTCCCCCTTCTCCGCAGGCTTCCATGGCGCGCGTGGCGGTCGGAACTCTCCGACTGTCTACAATGCCGTGTTCAGCTTCGTTCAGTTCTGGGACGGCCGGGCCAAGGATCTGGTCGAACAGGCCGGTGGCCCTCTGGTCAATCCCGTCGAGATGGCCTCGCCCCAGGCGCACGTGACGGAGCAGATTTTGGCCCTGCCCGGCTACACCCCCATGTTCGCAGACGCCTTTCCGGGGGAAATGGACCCCGTCACGCTCGAAAACGCGCAAATGGCCATTGCCGGCTTTGAAGCGACCCTGATCACGCCGAACGCACCGTTCGACCAGTTCCTGCGCGGCGATGCCAACGCGCTGACAGCAGACGAGAAAGCCGGGCTTGGCCTGTTCATCGACACGGGCTGCATCGCCTGCCACTCCGGCGTGAACCTCGGCGGAACCATGTACCAGAAATTCGGTGTCTTCTCCGATCCGGATCCGAAATATCGCCCGCCAGAAGACAAAGGTCGCGGCGGCATAACCGGGAACGCGGCGGACGATTACTTCTTCAAGGTGCCGACCCTGCGCAACATCGTTGAGACGGCGCCCTATTTCCACTCCGGCTCCGAGCCTGACCTGAAAAAAGCCGTCGCAGTGATGGCCGACGTCCAGACCGGCCAGACGCTGACCCCGGAAGAGATCGACCAGCTCACAGCCTTCCTCGGCTCGCTGACCGGCGATCAGCCGGAGCTGACCATCCCGCAGCTGCCATTGAGCGACGCCAAGTCACCCCTGCCGGAGAAATAGGGGCCACTTCCACCACAAGCCCCCCGCACCAACCGCCTTTGCCCCTTCCATCGGGGGGCGGGTGCCCCTATATTGATCATGTCTTCGGACTATGGCGATAAACGCGCGTGTAATAAGCGGCTCGGACCCGGGGGCGGTACCCGGCGGCTCCACCAAAAGCAGGTTCAGGCCTTTTCACCGGGCCTGTTTCTGACGGGGCCGAAATAGGATCGACGGACGTGTAAAGACGAGGCCTTCGCCGGATTGGGCCCCCTCAGAAGCCCAAATCAACATAGTTGCAAACGACAACTTTGCTGAAGGTGAACTGCTCGCAGCGTAAGCTGTGCGCGGATTACCGCTCTAACTCCTAGGGATTCAGCTCCCTAGGCGGGGCCCGGAGGCGCCTGGCAACAGAAGCCTCCACTTTTATCCTCCCAAATTTCTTGCATCCTGCCAGACGCCGCCACAATCCCGGCGTATAAGAACGCGTATCTCAAGGTCGAGATGGAGGAGACGCACATGGCGAACAGCACGCTGACCCAGTTCGTGAAGGAAGCCCTGGAAAAGGGAGAGGCGCGCGGCGGCATCCGTTCGGCACTTCTGGAGGCAGGCTGGCGGGCCGATGAGGTGGACGAGGCGCTGGGCGCCTATTCCGATGTCGCCTTCCCCATCGCCGTGCCGAAACCTGCCGCTTACCTCTCGGCGCGCGAGGCGTTTTTCTATCTTCTCTTCTTCATCCTGCTCGGCGTTGTCGCCTTCAATCTCGGCTCGCTTCTGTTTGCGCTGATCGACACCGTCATTCAGGACAAGATCGAGGAAGCATCATATCTGCGCAGCTCGCTCGACCGCCAGATCCGCGGCGCGGTCGCCGGGCTGATCGTCGGCACGCCGATCTTCCTCTGGCTTGCCCGCATCCTGCTCAAAGCGCGCCATGACAATCCGGCGCTTCAGCGTTCGCGCATCCGCAAATGGCTGATCTATGTGAGCCTCGTCATCGCGGGCATTGTGCTGGTCGGAGATGCGATCTCGCTCGTCTACAGCTTCCTGAATGGCGAGCTGACCTGGCGCTTCACGCTGAAATCGCTCGTTGTGGCGGGCATCGCCGGGGGCATCTTCGGTTATTTCATCTCCAATGCAGAGCGGGACGAAGCCAATGGCATTTAACCAGCACACGATCTATGGCGGCGCGCTGGTTGCGGTGATCGTCGCGGCCTCTATCGCCGGAATTGCCGTTACAGGCGGCCCCGGCGAAGCGCGCAAGCAGAGGGAAGACACCGCCCGCCTGAGCGCGGTGTCGGCAACCGCCCTGGCGCTCGCCTGCTACTATCAGGCTCATGGAGATATTCCGGAAGACCTGTCGGTTGTGGAAGAGGAGATGTCGCACGCGACCTCCAGCACCCGGCAGCAGGATTACTGCACGACAGCGGAGATTCGGAAGGATCCCATCTCCGGCGAGGACTTCCGCCTGATCCGCGTGGACGGCAAGGTTACCCATATCTGCGCGGACTTTGCCACCGCAGCGCCAGAGGACCAGGCCGCTTTCCTGCCCTTCCCGGTCGCCACAAACAGCATCGTTCCGGACATTGCCGACCCGCGTCCGACGAATGGCGAACAGTGTTTCGAGCTGAACCTCTCCGGAAAGCTGGAATACTAAGCGGCCAGCCCTATAGCAGGATCGGCCCCTTCCCGTCCTTCTCCATAGCGCGGTGAGCGGCCCTGCCACTCAAAGCCCAAACTGCTCGCAGATCAGTTGCGCCCCCGCTTCCGGCGTCAGCGCAGACGTATCGAGCGTGAAATCGTAGGTCACGCCGGCATGAACCCGTTGCCACTGGCCACGCGCCAGGCCGATCATCCGGTCGCCCCGGGCCTCTTCACGCGCTTCCAGCACGTCGAGCGGCGCGTGGACTTTGACGACCAACAACCGGAAGGGCGCAAGAACGTCGCGATAGTCCGCGATGTCTTCGGCAACGGCCACATCATCCGCGATGATATTCCAGCCTTCACCGGCGAGAGCGGCGATGCTCCGCCGGTAACCGCGCATGAGCGCAGCTCCGCGTAGCCCTGTATGGAAGCGGGTGAGAGGCACGCCATCCTCATGCGTCGTTTCCCAGAAAAACGTCTCCGGATGATTGTCATCCCGAGGTGGCTGCATGCTGAGAAAATCGTCCATCTGGACATGCAGGAAAGGAGCCTCCGTCGCGCGCTGCAACGCCCGGCCAAGGCTGGTTTTGCCCGCACTTCCGGGACCGTTCAGGAGAAGGATAACTGGCTGTGACATCTGCCCCCTATAGCAGCACAGTCCCCTTCCCGTCTTTCTCCATGGCGCGGGCGGCGGCGAGTTCCATGGAATAGCCCATCACGATGTCGGCGGCGGTCAGATGCTCGCCCGCGAACCATTTTGTCTGGCCGAGCTGTTTTTCAGGCCCCGATTGTCAGGGCTCGATTTCAGGCCGCATCCGCCAGCCGGTCGAGCCGCGTATCCCAGTGTTCGGGCCGCACCCCCATGCCGACTGCACGTGCCGGCAGGCGGCGCAAGGGCGGCACCCACTGGAACAGGTGAAGCGCAAACGGCACGTGGACCTTGCTCTTCTGCGACAGGGCCGGAATCAGAACCCTGCGGTGCGCCATGACCTGCGCGGCCTGTGTCGTCCGCGCCGGCCATTCCCGGCGTTTCTGCACGGCGGCGAGATCCTCATCCGACAACCGGCCATCCCGTAATGGCGCGCCAAGTATCCGCGCTGCCGCAATGGCATCCTGAACCGCCAGATTGACGCCCACACCGCCAACCGGAGACATGGCGTGTGCCGCATCTCCGATAAACAGGAGGCCGGGCTTCCACCAGGTTTCCAGCCGGTTCACCTGAACGGTCAGCAGTTTAACATCGTCCCAGCTGCTCAGCTCATCGACAGCATCGGCCAGTATGGGCGCCAGACGCGCGATCCGCTCACGGAACGCCTGCAGGCCCGCGGCTCGGATCTGTTCGTCCGCCCCTTTCGGGAACGGCAGGGCGCACTGCCAGTAGTCGCCGCGATTGATCATCACCAGCATGCCATCGGAATTGATGCGGCCGAGCGACTCCGTCCCGCCGCTCTGCCGGGGCAGCCGGAACCAGTAAACATCCACCGGCGCACCGATGTCTTTTATGGGGAGTTTGCTTTGATCCCTCAGGACAGAGTCCCGCCCGTCGGCCCCGACAACCAGATCGGCCTCTATGGTCACCGGCCCGTCCGGGCCTTCCGCTTCCAGCGCCGTGACACGTCCGTTCGTTTCGACAAACCGCTCTGCCTGGGTCGACATCAGCAATGTGAAGCCGGGCATGTCCCGGCCTTGTTCGGCAAGGTGGTTCAGGAACTCCCATTGCGGCATCATCGCGATATAGGGCGCGACGACAGGCAGGTGACGAAAGTCCGCAATCGGAATTTCCTTTTCATCAATGACGACACTCAGCCGGTCTGTTTTCTGGAACGGTCTCTCCAGATAGCTTTCCAGCAAATTCATCTCGCTCATCGCCTGGAGTGTGGAGGGATGAACCGTATCGCCCCGGAAATCCCGGAAGAAATCGGCGTGCTTTTCCAGCACAACAACCTGCACACCCTGACGCGCGAGCAGGTAACCCAACATCACGCCCGCCGGGCCGCCGCCGGCGATGCAACACTGTGTTTTCAGGATTTTCCGGTCAGTCATTTGCAGCTCCCATTTGCTCGCCTCGTGTCAGACACGTAAGGAACCGATGGGATTTGTTTAGAGTACTCTAAAGTACAAATGCGTAATGTTGGAGCCGTGCGGGCCGCAAACGCGCGACCCGGCTAGAGCAGCACGGTCCCCTTCCCGTCTTTCTCCATGGCGCGGATGTAGGAGGGCGTTTCGCGCATCTGTTTCAGGAAACGGTGCGCGTTCGGGTAGGTCACTTCATCCATGCCGGCGCGGGCGGCGGCGAGTTCCATGGAATAACCCATCACGATGTCGGCGGCGGTCAGGTGATCGCCTGCAAACCATTTTGTCTTGCCGAGCTGCGTCTCGATCTCTGTCAGTAGCGCCGTCAGGCGCGGGCCGAAGAAGGCCTTGTCGAGCCCGCCGACCAGCGCTTTCGCGATCGGCCGGAACAGGAACGGCGCCCGCGTGGTCATCGCCATCATGACGAACTTGTTGGTCAGCAGCGGCTGCAGGCTGCCCTGTGAGGCATGGAACCAGAACAGGTAGCGCGCCCGCTCCGGCGTGCCCGGCGCGGGGCGCAGGCGGCCGTCATCATGGCGGTCGAGGATATAGTCCACGATGGCATTGGTCTCAGCCAGCGTGACGTCTCCCTCGGTGATCACCGGCGCGGTGCCGAGCGGCGAGACCGCCTTGTAAGCCGCCGGTGCGAGCCGGGTCTGTGGGTCGCGGTCATACAGTTTGACTTCATACGGTACGCCCAGTTCCTCCAGCAGCCAGAGGATGCGAATGGACTGGGATTTCTCCAGATGGTGCAGCGTGATCATGATTGCCTCTTCGGCCAGCCAGGACGGGATCAGACTTACAGTACGCGCGATACGCCCGATCAGACCACCGCCATTTGGCCCGGACGTTTTGAAATTTCTGTGCGGAGGTCATAAGACTGAAGCAGACGCAGGCTAAGCGCGGCAAAAAACCGGAGCCAGATCATGAAGCGTATCACCGTATGGGCCGCGGCCCTGTCCGCCTGCCTTCTGGCCGTGGCCTGCAGCCATACACCGGCTGAAACAGACGCCCCTGTTGCGGTTGCCGAAGCTCAGCCTGTTGCGGCGGAAACGCCCGATCCCGCCAGTCTGCCGCGCGTCCTGATGATCGGCCTCGACGGGTTGCAGACCGACATGGTGGACAAGTGGAACGCACCGAACCTGCAGGCGCTGGCGGCGCGCGGCGTACAGGCCGAGGCCATGGTGCCGGTGATGCCGACCAAGACGTTCGTGAATTTCTATTCCCTCGCCACCGGGCTTTACCCGGAACATCACGGCATGGTCGACAACGCGCCCTATGACCGCGCGCTCGATGAGCAGTTCCAGAATGATACCGGCCCCCAGGACGCTCGCTGGTGGGGCGGCGAGCCGATCTGGATCACCGCCGAGAAACAGGGCCTCAACGCCTCGATCATGTTCTGGCTCGGCTCCGAGGTCGAGATCGAAGGCCTGCGCCCGTCACGCTGGACACCCTACGAACACGAGAAGCCGTATCAGGACCGCGTCGACGAAGTCCTGTCCTGGTTCGATGGCCCGGCAGACACGATGCCTCGCTTCGCGGCGGTCTATTTTGACCGGGTCGACACAGCCGGCCACTATTTCGGCCCGGATTCCGACAAGGCCAAAGACGCCGTGCTGGAAGTCGACGGCTATGTCGGCCAACTGGTCGACGGCCTGAAGGCGCGCGGCCTGCTCGACAATACGACCATCATCGTCGTGTCCGACCATGGCATGGTCAATATCGATGAAGCCCGCAGCCTCGACGTCGGCGCCCTGCTCGACCTCGATCAGCTGGTCATTCCACAATTCACGGGCGCCTGGGCCGGCTCCGGTTCGCCCTTCCTCCAGATCTATGGCGAAGGAGACGCCCTGGACGCGGCCTATGCGGCTCTGAAGGACTTCAACCCGCACATCCATGTCTGGAAGCGCGGCGAGATGCCGGCGAACTATCATTTCGATCACCCAACACGCGGGCCGGACCTGTTCGTGCTGGCCGATCCGGGCTGGTCGCTGCAGGCGAAAGATATGGGTGGCTGGCGCCCGCTGGTCGCAGCTACGCACGGCTATGACAATCTCGACCCGTCGATGCGGGCCACGTTCATCGGCGCCGGTCCAATCTTCCCTGAGGGAGAGACAGCCGCGCCGTTCGAGAATGTGAACGTCTATCTGATGGCGGCCTGCGCGCTCGGCCTGACACCGGCGAAGACCGATGGCGATCCGGCGGTCGTCGAACGCGTCACGGCAGGGCGCTGCCCGGCCAGCCGGACAGCCCCGTAACCGGAGACTAGTTCTCGAGCTTCTCCAGCTCGTCGCCGACAATGTTCATCAGCTCCGGATGCTCGGTCTGGATCTGCATGATCGCCGTGGCCATGCGCGTCTGCACCTGGACCAGTTCGGTATAGCGCCCGCCAAAGACCTGCATGGCTTTCACACCGGACAGCTCGCCGTCGAGTTCTTCCTGCATCTGGTTCAAGCCATCGATGGCGACTTTCAGCTTCTTGGCCGCCGCCTTGGCGCTCGCCTCATCGTCCACGCTTTCCAGCGCGTCGGCCACGCGGGTCATCTCGTTGATGTAGGCCTCGCCGATATCCTTGGCGGAAGATTTGGACGTGATGTCCCCGCCGGTCTTGCCTTCGATGCCGTCCTTCTTGCCGCAGCCGGTAAGCAACAGCGCAGCCGCAAGGCCCGCAGCGGTCAGAATTCCAGTTCTCATGTCATGTCCCCTTCTATGAGTTGAAGCAGCCGACCATAGAATCCAACCCGCGGCAAGAATGTGGCGCTTGCCCGGCAGGCCATTCACCCGCTCAAGAGGTCGGCTGAGACATTCAGGTGGTCGGAACAGATTTCCGCCCCCGGCCGGTAGTGGCTGAGCGCCATCGCCCGGCCGGCCAGGATGTGATCATAAGCCCGCTTCGGCCGCCAGGATGGGTAGGTCGGCGCGGGCTGATGGTCAAACTGTGCCTCAGTGCGCTCAAGGAAGTCTTCGACCGGGCTTGCAATCAGTCCGCAATTGAAGTCGCCCATGACCACCCACTGCCCGTTACGCGGCAGGTGGCGGGCGAGGAATTCCAGCTGCAGCGCCTGATCCTTCTTCCCGAGGCTCAAGTGAACACAGGCCACATCGAACCGCGTCTCTACGTCCACCGTCGCAATCAGGCAGCCGCGCCCCGGCACCCTTCCAGGCAATTTCAGGTCTTTCACATTGGAAAGAGGATATCGGCTGAGGATCGCGTTGCCATGACGCGAGACGCCCCGGATCACCCGGTTTTCCTGGATCACGAGATGATCATGACCGGACAATTCCGCGATGGCTTTCGCCTGACAGCGGTATCCGGCACGCCGGCCGCCGAGATCCACTTCCTGCAGACACACCAGATCGGCGGCTCGGATGGTCTCTGCGACGGCTTCCAGCGTGCTGGCCTTGGAGGCGGTATGGATGACCTGCCGGTGCGCACGTGTCAGATAGTCGGAGAAATTGGTCGTCGCGATGGCGGCCTGAATATTCCAGGTGAGCAGTTTCAAGGGCGCGGGCTTCCGTTAGCGGCTTGGACAGATAAAGGTAGGTGCAAGGTGTCACGAACGATCCGGTTGGAGATATGATCCCTCTTCTGAGTTCCATACCTTTCCTGGTGCACTTCTCCTTTTCCGTGCTTGCAGCGGTGCGCCTTCTTTATCGCAAACGCGAAGTGAATACGACCCTCGCCTGGCTCTTCCTTCTGTTCGGCCTGCCCGTGATCGGTGTCGTGCTCTACCTCCTGTTCGGGGACCACCGGCTGGGCCACCGGCGCATGAAGATGGGCGAGCGCCTGCGCAGTTTCTTTCTGAAGACGTTCGGGATCGAGGAGGCGACGGTCCCTCTGAATGCCGCTGGCTCGCCCCGCTTCGAAGGGCTTTCCCGCTCGATCCAGATCGACGCCGGCTTTCCGGTCCTGACCGGTCTCTCCCCGCGCTTCTTTACCGATGCGGGGGCGCTTTATGCCGCCATTCAGGCCGACATCGATGCGGCTAAGGACAGCGTCCTGCTGGAATTCTATATTCTCGACCCCGCAGGCCGCATCAGCGAAGTGCTCGCCGCAATCGAGCGCGCGGCCAGCCGGGGTGTGAACTGTAAGATCCTGGCAGACGATTTCGGTTCGAAAGCCTTCTTCCGGTCGCACTGGCCGAACCGGCTGAAAAAGGCAGGCGCAGAGATCGTCCGTTCCCTGCCGGTCAATGTGTTGACCTCACTCTCCCGGCGGTCTGACCTGCGCAACCACCGCAAGATCCTGGTGTGCGACCAGCGCGCCGCCTATGTCGGCAGCTACAACCTGGCAGACCCGATCCTGTTCAAGGCCGGTCGCGGTGTCGGCGAGTGGGTCGACATGATGATGCGGGTGGAAGGCCCCGTCGTCGACGCCCTGGCGTCGGTCTGCCTGTCGGATTTCCTGCTCGATCATGTCGGCTACAATATCGGCCGGGCCGACCTGAACGCCTTGTCCATAGAGGCCCGCACCGAAGTCGGCGAAGGCACTCCGGTGCGCATGCAGGTGCTGCCGTCCGGTCCGGAAATGCGCAATTCCGCGATCTACGAAGTGCTCGTCGCCGCGATCTTCGCCGCGCAGAAGCGGCTTCGCATCGTCTCACCCTATTTTATTCCCGATCCCACCGTCCAGCTCGCCCTCGTCTCGGCGGCCAAACGCGGCGTGCAGGTCGAGGTGATCGTGCCGGAGCGGATCGATTCCCGCCTGGCCCAGTTTGCCAGCCAGTCCGCCTATCGCGACCTGCTGCGGGCGGGTGTCCGCCTCATCCGGTATCGCGACGGCCTCCTGCACACCAAGCTCGTGCTGGTGGATGATGATGTTGCCCTGTTCGGGACGGTCAACATCGACATACGCAGCTTCTTCCTGAATCTCGAACTGAGCATGATGATCTACGACACCGGCACCAGCGCCCTGCTCTGGCAGGAATCCGGCGCCTATCTCGCCAGCAGTGAGACACTGGATCTGGCAAACTGGGAAAAGCGCCCGGAATGGCACAAATTTCTCGAGAACATCCTGCGCCTCGCCAGCCCACTTCTTTAGCTGTAGCGCGCTTCCACTTTGGCCCCTGCCGTGCCGCCTGTCACAGCCGCCACGCTGGCCTCAAGGTCGGCGAGATAGGCGTGGGCCACCTCGGCATGTTTGGGCGACAGCATCAGGTGGAGGCTCGGCGGTTCCTTGGTGACTGAAGTGAACCAGCCGCGCCGGAAAATCTCGCCATACACCGCGAAGGCATGGGCATCCGGATGGTGAAAGGCCATCAGGCCCAGCATCGGATGGCCAACAATTTCAAACCCGAGGCGACGCACACCTTCCTCAAGCCGCTCGCGCGTCGCACACACCTGCCCCTGCAGCCGCTTGTAGCCCTCGACACCCAGCGTGTTCATCACGCCCCAGGCGGCGGAGATCGCCCCGCCCGGCCTCGTGCCCGCCAGCGTCGGCGTCTTCATTGGCGCCCCGCTCCAGCCTGCCAGATCGAACGGCATGAAATTGTAGAGTTCCTCAGAGCGGAACAGCACGGTCGAGGCGCCCTTGGCGCAATAGCCATACTTGTGCAGGTCCGCGCTCATCGAGTGGACGGAGGGCACGTCAAAGTCGAAGTCCGGCACCGGCACGCCGTTCATCCGGGCAAACGGCGCGAAGTATCCGCCGACGCAGGCATCCACATGCAGCCAGACGTCCTTCTTCTCTGCAACCTCGCCCAGCGCCGCGATCGGGTCGATGATTCCATGCGGAAAATTCGGCGCCGAGCCGACCATCATGATCGTCGCCGCATCCACCGCATCGCCCATCGCCGCCGGGTCGGCCTCATAAGAGCCATCCGTCTTCAGCGGCACGCGGCGGATCTCCACGTCCATCAGATGTGCGGCCTTGTCGAAGGCAAGGTGAGCCGATTGCGGCAGGACGACATTCTGCCCCTCACGCGGCTTGCCACGGCTGCGGGCATAGTCGCGCGCGGTTTTCATCGCCATCGTGATCGAATCGGTGCCGCCCGACGTCATGGCCCCGGTTGCGCCTTCCGGCCCGTGCAACAGGCCGAGGCCCATGCCGATGACCTCCTTCTCCATCTGCGCAAGGCTAGGGAAGGCGAGCGGACCGAGCCCGTTCTCGGCCATGTAAAGCTGATAGGCTTCCTGCTGTACCGTCTCCACATCGTGGCCGGCATTGAAGACATAGACCGCCGTACGTCCGTCGCGCCATTGAGCGTCGCCGCCCCCACGCGAGATCATGTCCTGGCGGACATCGGCCCAGTCGCGTCCCTTCTCCGGCATCTGCATGGCTGTTCCTTCCCTTGATCTCTTTTCTGGCGTGGAACCTAAGCGGGCCATCGCGGATTGGCCATAGGCAGCCCTTGCCACCCTTCCCCGTGCAACTTTTCACCGGGCCGCGCGTTGAGTTTTTAACTCCCCAAGAAAGGAGGAGACTCACATGACTGACGAGAAGACGATCCAAAAAGGTGGAAAGACACCCCAGTCCGGCAAGAATCACGACACCGAAACGACCGATCAGGAGATTCGCCCGGCCGGGCCGGAAAACATGAAACACCCGCCGGAAAACTGGGACAAGGTTGACGAAGAGAGCGACGAATCCTTCCCGGCGAGCGATCCGCCCGCCAATTACTGATCTTCTGCCGCCGCTAGAGCGTTGCAATCCCGAGGCATTCCGCCCGCCGTGTGCGCCCCGCGCGAAGTGCAGCTTTTTGCTCGCGCGTTGTGCGAAGCCCGTTGCCCGCACGCGCCCACAGGAATACGGTAAGTCCAAGCAGAAATCTCACGGGGACGGCAACAAGCCATGACGGACTACATCGGTTATGAAGCGCTCACACAAGCAGCCATGCGCGGCGTCGTCCGCGAGGCGCTGAAGCGCGCGAAAACCAATGGCGGCCTGCCGGGCGATCACCATTTCTACATCACCTACAGCTCCCGTGCGCCGGGCGTGCGCATGGCCGACTATCTGGTCGAGCGTTTCCCGGTCGACATGACCATCGTCGTCCAGCACCAGTTCTGGGACCTCGAAGTCCATGACGGGCATTTCGAGATCATCCTGAAATTCTCCGGCGTGCCGCAGCACCTGTTCATCCCCTATGCGGCGATCACGCGCTTTGTCGATCCGTCGGTCAATTTCGGCCTGACCTTCGAAGCCAAGGACAAGGACGCGGCGGTCATCGCTCCGGCCACCGAGATCAATGATGCCGACTCCGAGCCAGCCGCCCCGGCCAGCGAGGCCGGCACCGTGGTCAACCTCGACGCCTTCCGCCGTAAATAGGCCGGCCTGTTGTCTGAGACTGAAAATCCCCGCATCAGCGACGCTGACATGCTGGCCCGCTTCCAGGGTTCGAAAAAGCGTCCCCCCTGTTCCGACACGCTGGGCATGAAGCTCATCGAAGTCGAACAGGATGCCATGCGCATACGGATGGAATTCGACGTCAGCCCCTCCTTCGCCAACCCGACCGGCGCCGTGCAGGGCGGCTTCATCTCAGCTATGCTGGACGAAGCAATGAGTACCTGCGTGATTATTGCCTCGAACGTCACAATGACGGCGCCGACGCTGGAAATGAAGACCAGTTTCCTGACGCGCCTGATGCCGGGCCAGGCCTTCGTTGAGGCCCGCATCCTGCGCCTCGGCAAATCCGCCGCCTTCATGGAAGCCGAGTGCTCCACGCCTGACGGCAAGCTGGTCGCCAAGGCCACCGCCACGGCCATCCCGATGCCGTTCAAACGGCTGGGCTGATGGCTTTCGACAAGCGTGCATTCTGGGAGCACCAGCTGCGGCATGGCACGCCGCCGCCCGCGACGGCCTTTGTCGGGTTCGAGCTGATCGCGTTTGACGAGAATGAGGGCTGGGTCGATGCCGCCTTCTGTCTGCCAGAGGAAGCAACCAATCCGGGCGGCGATGCCCAAGGCGGCTTCATCACGGCAATGCTGGACGAAGTGATGAGCATTGCCGGCTCGATCGCTCAGGATGGCCCGGCCATGTCGCCCACCCTTCAGATGACGGTCAGCTTCCTCCGCCCGGTGCCGATCGGCCAGCGCATCCTGGGGCGCGGTGAACTCGTCCGTCGCGGCCGCTCAGCCCTGTTCACGCAAGGCTTCCTGCGCAGCGAAGACGGCAAGCTGCTCGCGCAGGCCACGGCCAGCTGCATTCCCCGCGCGATGGACTGGAAATAGCCTGACGCAGGGACAGGCCGCGCAAACGCTTCCCTCCTGTGTTATCCTACGGAAAAAGAATGCCGGGAGGAAAACATGGCCGACGATCAGGGCATCACGCCCCATGTACCGCAATCCATTATCGAAGTGACCGCCTTCATGCCGGAGGCGCGCCGCGATCCGCACCCGGCCCTTCAGGCTCTGCGCGAGTCCTGCCCCGTCATGCGCGACGAGATGGCGAAGACCTGGTTCCTCACTCGCTATGGCGACGTGCGCGAGACTGTGAACGACCGCAACTTCGTGCGCCATCCGCTGAACTCCGAGGAAGGCTCCATCTCCCGCCAGCTGATTGAGGACGGCGAAAACCCGCGCCGCACCAGCATCCTCTTCCTCGACGAGCCGGACCATTCGCGCGTGCGCCCGCCGCTCGCCAAGGCCTTCTACACGCGCATCAACAAGATGAAGGCCGAGATCGAAGCCATCGTCGACGACACGATCAATGCCGCCCCCACGAGCGGTGTGTTTGACCTGATGGCCGAAATCGCCGTGCCAATCCCGGTTCTGGTCATCGCGCGCATCCTTGGCGTCGACGAACACCGCCTGCCGGAATTCCGGCAGTGGTCGGAAGATGTCATCCTCAGCCTGAATCCCGTGCGCACGCCGGAAGAGACCGCCCGCATGGAAAGCGGCGGCATCGCGCTCGACACCTATTTCCGGGAACTGATGGAAGCCCGCCGCGCCATACCGGGGGACGACCTCATCTCCGACATGGTCCAGCTTCAAGCCAGCGGCGACGCACCCCTGACGGATGACGAGATCATGATCAATCTCGGCGCGCTTCTGGTTGGCGGCAATCTCACCACGACAGACCTGATCGGCAATGGCGTCTGGCTGTTCCTGACGCATGCAGACCAGCTCGCCGCGCTGAAGGCCGAGCCCAGCCTCGCCAGCCAGGCCGTTGAAGAAGTGCTGCGCTACGAGGCCCCGGTCTCGGCCACCTCCCGCATCCTGGAAAAGGACAGGCCCGTCGCCGGCTGTCCGATGAAGGAACACCAGGTCGTCTTCTGCTCGCTCGCCTCCGCCAATCGCGACGCAGACATTTTCGAGGCCGCAGGCGAATTCGACATCACGAAGAAGCGCGCCAGCCACATTGCCTTCGGCGGCGGCCCGCACATCTGCATCGGCGCCCCGCTGGCACGTATGGAAGCGCGCCGCGTCTACCAGAAACTGTTCGAACGCTACCCCAACCTGACTCTGCCCGAACAAGACATCCCCTGGCGCGCCCTGCCCTTCTTCCGGGGCATCGAACGCCTGGATGTGGCCGTGTGACGTTCTTGGTCCCGGATATTTGCTGCGCAAATTCCGGGATGACACGGAAGAAAAACCGCCCGGCTTGTCATCCCGGAAAACGCAAAGAGGCTGGGCAAGAATACCTTTTCTTTTTGGGCGAACGCTTTGAGTCTGGGGTAATGACAGAGCGCGTTTTCAAGTCTGGATCAGATCGTCAACAGTTCAGCCTTCTTCCTCCGCGGGTTGATGATTACGTGAGCGCGGATAACCCGGTTCGGGCGATCGATGCCTACGTCGAGGCGCTGGACCTTGCCCGGCTTGGTTTCCGGCATAGTGACCGGATAG
>Ga0209643_1000601_pt1 | contig 56272 bp, 56 predicted proteins | sample AutmiccBRH37_all_FD_187383 | JGI IMG/M metagenome (GOLD analysis project Ga0209643, IMG submission 187383) | Deep subsurface microbial communities from Mt. Terri, Switzerland - Autotrophic microbial communities BRH/37_all (SPAdes) (version 2) | ecosystem: Environmental > Aquatic > Deep...
TCTGATTTGAACCGGCGGACGCCCGCACACCCTCGACAACCCGATCTTACCACCATGCCACGCCACACAGGCGCACCCGGCGCGCTGTCAGGGCCGGCAAGGTTTTGGGCTGCCCAAAGCCCGCCGCCTTGCCCCCACGTCGCCAGGGGAGACCATTTTCCGCGGACCCCGGGGAAAGGCTCTCGCGTCCTTCCTCTTCCCCCGGCGCCGGCCCCGCCTCGCCACAACGCCTTGTGGTGTATCCGAGGGCGGAACGGGGCCAGTGTAAGCGCGGACCGAGACGCTGGGGAAATGGTGGGGGGAGTGGGGTTGAATTCGTTAGAGAATTCCTCGAGTCCGTCCCCCTGTTTCTTGTCCCGCAACTAGGGTGCAGCCTTCTTTTCTGGTCGGTCGGGTCCTCGCAGAGCCGGCGCCGTATTTCGTCGCACCACCTCTCCCCTTGTGGGAGAGGTTACAAAATCAACAGCTTAGCCGAAGGCTAAGTGTTAGATTTTGTTGGTGAGGGGGTTGTTGTTGGGTGCAACGGAAAACCCCCTCACCAAGTTCGCCTCGCCAATCGGCTTCGCCTCTTGGGGCTCACGCCTTCGCGCGGCGACGCGCTCAGGCCTCCGTTCGCTGAAATCGATCCACCGGATCGATTTCTGGCCTTTGGCCACCGCTCCGAAGCCTCTCCCACAAGGGGAGAGGAGGCGTTGCGCGTGTCGGGGTGATCGGAAGCAAGTGTTGCGGCCGCTCACATGTCCGGCACGTCGAAGACCTCGCCGGGGCGTAAAGCGCGGAAGCGGGTGGGGGGGATGGCGGCGGCGGAGAGGGCCTTTGACAGGTCCTCGACCGGGGCCTCGATCGCCTCGTCGGTGAGCTGGAAGGTGCCGAAATGGTGGCCGACGGCGTGGGCGGCGTTGCAGAGACGAAAACCTTCGACGGCTTCCTCAGGGTTCTGGTGCTGGCCCTTCATGAACCAGCGCGGCTCGTAGGCGCCGATCGGCAGGTTGGCGAGGCGGAAGGCGCCGTGCTTTTCCGCCGCGGCGCGGTAGTTGATGCCGTCGTGAAAGCCGGTGTCGCCGATGTGATAGATCTTGCCGGCCGGCGTGGACAGCACGAAGGCGGCCCACAGCGCCATGCGGCGGTCGCGGATGCCGCGCGCCGACCAGTGGTGGCAGGGCTCGGCATGGATCGACAGGCCGTCCCAGTATTGCAGGTGGTCGCCCCAGTCCATGTCGGAGATCTTTGCGTCGGGCAGGGCGCGGTGGATGATCGTGTCATTGCCGAGCGGCGTGACGATATGCGGTCCGTGCTCCTCGTCGAGGCGGGCGAGCGTTGCAAGGTCGAGATGGTCGTAGTGATTGTGGGTGACGAGCACGATGTCGATCGGCGGCAGGTCCTCGAAGGCGATGCCGGGGGAGGCCACGCGCTTCGGGCCGGCAAAGGAAAAGGGGCTGGCGCGTGGCGACCATACGGGATCGGTCAGGATGTTGAGGCCGGCGATCTGGATGAGCAGCGTGGCATGGCCGATCATCGTGACGCGCAGGTCGGCGCCGTCGACCCTCGTTTGCGGCGGCGTCGCTGCGGGGGCATGCGCCACGCGTTTCGGCCAGCGGGCGCGCTTTCCGTTGGTGCGCCATTTGAGGAGGTCGCGCATGCCGCCGGGCTCGACGCCTTGCGGGTTGAAGAAGCGCTGGCCGTCGAAATGGTCGGAGACCGGGCCGGTATAATAGGGATTGGCGGGTTTGTCGGACATGGTGGCCAATGCTGTTGCGGGAACCGTCAATCTGGGTTCGCCGGGCGCGATTGCAAAGGCCGGTGCCTGCCAAATCGGCTGTTTTCCTTGCCAGCCTTGACTTTTCCGGCCCTTTGCTGTTAATCGCCCCCAATCTGCGAAGAGACAAGCACTCCGAGCCGCCGACCGGGACCCGTCAAGGTATAAAGAGATCCCGGAGGTCAACACCCGACAGCGCGATGCGCCCTCGGGTGCATTTTGGCTTTGCGTCTTGTTTTCAGCGCGGGAAAGACCAACGTTTCGGGGATCCGAAACGATAAGGAAGAGCCGATGTTTGATAACCTCCAGGACCGCCTTGGTTCCATTCTGAATGGACTGACCGGCCGTGGCGCCTTGTCGGAAGCCGATGTTTCCGCAGCGCTGCGCGAGGTGCGCCGTGCGCTTCTGGAAGCCGACGTGGCGCTCGAGGTCGTGCGCAACTTCACCGACCGGGTCCGCGAAAAGGCCGTCGGCGCGGCGGTGCTGAAATCGATCAAGCCCGGGCAGATGGTCGTCAAGATCGTCCATGACGAGCTGGTCGAAATGCTGGGCTCGGAAGGCGTCGGCGTCGATCTGAACGCCGCGGCCCCGGTCGTCATCATGATGGTCGGTCTGCAGGGCTCGGGCAAGACCACGACCACCGGCAAGATCGCCAAGCGCCTGACCGACCGCGAGCGCAAGAAGGTCCTGATGGCCTCGCTCGACACGCGTCGTCCGGCCGCCCAGGAACAGCTGCGCCAGCTCGGCGTGCAGACCGGCATCGACGTGTTGCCGATCATCGCCGGCCAGTCGCCGACCGATATCGCAAGCCGCGCCGTGCAGGCCGCCAAGCTTGGCGGCCATGACGTCGTCATCCTCGACACCGCCGGCCGTACGCATATCGACGAACCCTTGATGGTCGAGATGGCCGACATCAGGAAGAATGCGAAGCCGCATGAAATCCTGCTGGTCGCCGATGCGCTGACCGGCCAGGACGCCGTCAATCTCGCCCGCAATTTCGACGAACGTGTCGGCATCACCGGCCTCGTCTTGACCCGCATGGACGGCGACGGCCGCGGCGGTGCGGCCCTTTCGATGCGTGCCGTCACCGGCAAGCCGATCAAGCTGATCGGCGTCGGCGAAAAGATGTCGGAGCTCGAGGAGTTCCATCCGCGGCGCATCGCCGACCGCATCCTCGGCATGGGCGACATCGTTTCGCTGGTCGAGAAGGCGGCGGAAAACATCGACGCCGAAAAGGCGGCCGCCATGGCCGCCAAGATGGCCAAGGGCAAGTTCGACCTCGACGACCTCGCCGACCAGCTGCGGCAGATGCAGAAGATGGGCGGCATGGGCGGCATCATGGGGCTGATGCCCGGCATGGGCGGCATGAAGGACAAGATGGCCGCCGCCGGCCTGAACGACAAGCTGTTCGGCCGCCAGATCGCCATCATCCAGTCGATGACCAAGGCCGAGCGGACCAATCCCGATATTCTCAAGCATTCCCGCAAGAAGCGCATCGCGGCCGGCTCCGGCACGGACGCCGCCGAAATCAACAAGCTGCTGAAAATGCATCGCCAGATGGCCGACATGATGAAGGCCATGGGCGGCAAGAAGGGCGGCGGCATGATGAAGCAGATGATGGGCGGGCTGGCCGGCAAGATGGGTCTCGGCGGCATGGGCGGAATGGGCGGCATGCCGGACCTGTCCAGCCTCGACCCGAAGCAGCTCGAAGCGCTGGCCAAGCAGGCCGAAGCCGCCGGCCTCAAGCCGCCGCCGGGCCTCGGCGGCATGGGTGGCCTGCCCGGAATGGGTGGGGGTCTGCCCGGCCTCGGCGGCGCGAAGCTTCCGGGCCTCGGCGGCCTGCCCGGCCTGCCGAAGAAGAAGTGAGGAGAGCGACCGTGACAGAACCGTCCGTCAAGGAGCAGCTTTCCGGCTATCGCCAGTCGATCGACAATATCGATGCGGCGCTGGTCCACATGCTGGCCGAACGCTTCCGCTGCACCAAGGCGGTCGGCGTGCTGAAGGCCAAGTACGACCTGCCGCCGGCCGACCCGGCGCGCGAGGAATACCAGATCGCCCGCCTGCGCCAACTGGCCCAGGACGCGCATCTGGACCCGGATTTCGCCGAGACCTTCCTGAATTTCATCATCAGGGAAGTCATCCGGCATCATGAAGCCATTGCCGCCGAGCACGGCGGCGCAAGCGAAAAGACCGCCTGACGGCGATCTCGATCAACCCGGACCGCCAAAAGCGACCCGACCCGAATGCAGACCGCCGGAAGGCGGCTCTGACAAGAACCCCGGACCGCCGGAAGGCGGCCCTAACAAGAACCAAGGAGTAAACCCATGTCCCTCAAGATCCGTCTCGCCCGTGGTGGTTCCAAGAAGCGCCCCTACTACCAGATCGTCATCGCCGACGCCCGTTCGCCGCGCGACGGCCGCTTCCTGGAGAAGGTCGGTTCGTGGAACCCGATGCTGGCCAAGGACAATGAAAAGCGCGTCGAGCTGAACGGCGAGCGCATCCAGGAATGGCTCGCCAAGGGCGCCCAGCCGACCGACCGCGTCCTGCGCTTCCTCGCCGAAGCCGGCATCGCCACCCGCGAAGCCCGCAGCAACCCGGAAAAGGCAAAGCCGGGCAAGAAGGCTGTCGAGCGCACCAAGGAAAAGGAAATGAAGGCTGCCGAAGCCGCTGCCGCCGCTGCCGAAGCCGCCGCAGAATAAGTCTCGACATCCCTGATGTTCGACGGGCGGCGGGTTTTCCCGCCGCCCGTTTTCCGTTTCCATTTGCCCCGCTTCGCCGTAAAAGGGCGATGACACATCTTGCCACCGGAAAAGACTGACGCGATGACCAAACTCGAAAATCCCGTTCTGATGGCCGTGGTCGGTGCGGCGCAGGGTCTGCGCGGCGAAGTCCGGGTCAAGACCTTCACCGCCGACCCGATGGCGCTCGGCGAATACGGCCATCTGCGCAGCGCCGACGGACGAGTGTTCGAAATCCTCGACATGCGTGAGGCGAAGAATGTCGTCGTCGTGCGCTTTCGCGGCATCAACGACCGTAACGCGGCCGAGGCGCTGAACGGGCTGGAGCTCTTCGTCGAGCGCGATGCCCTGCCCGACGAGGATCTCGAGGAAGACGAATTCTACTATGCCGACCTCGAGGGGCTGGAGGTCTATGACGCCGAAGGCCAGCATTACGGCGCGGTGACCGGGGTCTATGATTTCGGCGCGGGCGACCTCTTGGAGCTGAAAGGTCCTGGCAAGCGGCCGGTGCTGATCCCGTTCTCGGAGGCCGCCGTGCTGGAGATCGACCTCGAGGGCGGCCGTATCCTGATCGACCCGACCGCCGCCGGCCTCAAGGACGAGGACGAGGGCAAGCCCTATGGCACCGGGGCCAAGGGAAAGCCGCCGCGGGACAATTCGTGAGCCCGGCCGCGATGGCGTTCAAGGCGAGCATTCTCACCCTCTATCCCGACATGTTTCCCGGCCATCTCGGCCAGGCGCTGGCCGGCCGGGCGCTGGAGCGCGGCGACTGGTCGCTCGAGGCGGTGCAGATCCGCGACTTCGCGCTCGACAAGCACCGGAGCGTCGACGACACGCCATCGGGCGGCGGGGCCGGCATGGTGCTCAGACCCGACGTGCTGGCCCGCGCCATCGATTCGATCGCCGATGACGGGCGCCCGCGCCTGCTGATGAGCCCGCGCGGCCGGCCGCTCACCCAGCAGAGGGTGCGCGAACTTGCCGAAGGCGAGGGCGTCGTCATCGTCTGCGGCCGATTCGAAGGCGTCGACCAGCGGGTGATCGAGGCGCGGCATCTCGAGGAAATTTCCATCGGCGACTATATTCTCTCGGGCGGCGAGCCGGCGGCCCTCACCCTGCTCGATGCCGTGGTGCGCATCCTGCCCGGCGTGATGGGCAACCAGCTGTCGGGCGTGCACGAAAGCTTCGAGGGCGGGCTCTTGGAGCATCCGCACTATACCCGGCCGCAGGTGTTCGAGGATCGCGAGATCCCGGCGGTGCTCACTTCCGGCAATCACGCGGCGATCGAGGCCTGGCGCCACGAGCAGGCGCTGAAGCTGACCGCCGAGCGGCGGCCGGACCTGCTGAAGTAATTACTGCGTCGAGCCTGCGGTTGCCCAGCCCTACCCTTCGCTTGGGCTCAGGGCGTTCGTCATTAAAAGCGATTCACCGTATCGTTTTGCCGGCTTCGTCGGCCATTCCTCACCCCGTGACGAAATAATAGACGGCAAGGCCAAGTCCGGCGGCGACCACCAGCCAGCGCAGCAGGGCCTGGGGCACGCGGCGGGCGATCGCCACGCCGGCATAGCCGCCCAAGCCCACGGCCGGCACCATGATCGCCGCATGCAGCCAGGAGACCGCGCCGGCGGTCGAGAAGACGACGATGGCGACGGCGGCGATGACGATCGACAGGAAGTTCTTCAGGGCGTTGAGGCGGTGATAGTCGCCGCCGCTGGCAAGGCCGAGCGAGGCGAGCATCATGATGCCCATGCCGGCACCGAAGAAGCCGCCGTAGAAGGAGGTCACGGCCTGCAGGGCAAGGCCGAGCGGGGTGGCCGGATGGCTCTCGACGAGGTGCTTGGGGCGAAGCTTCGGGCCTGCGGCAAAGACGGCGGTGGCGGCGATCAGAAGCCACGGCACCATGGCGCGGAAGGCCGGATTGGACAGCGAGATCAGGAACAGCGCGCCGCCGAGCGCGCCGAGCGCCGAGACCAGCCCGAGGACCAGGGCGCTCTTCCACAGGCCGGCAAATTCGCGGCGATAGGCGAGCGTCGAGGTGATGTAGCCGGGGAACTGGGTGATCGACGAGGTGGCGTTGGCGGCGATCGGCGGCAGACCGGCCAGCGTCATGGCGCCGAAGGTGAGAAAGGTGCCGCCGCCGGCGATCGCATTGACGACGCCAGAGAGGAAGCCGGCAACGAACAGCAGGACAATGGTGGCGATCGACATCTTGTAGCTTTCCTCCGTGGTCACGAACGGTTATTCGTTCATGGCCTCGACCGCAATGGCGGGAACGGCACAAAAATGCGCGCCAAGGGATGACAAACACCAGACTTTGGTGTATTGGCCGCGTCGGAAATGGGCCAAGCCCGTCTGCCACAACAAAGAGCATGCGTATCCGCTCGCGCCTGACAAGGCAAAATCCGGAGGCTTTGACCGATGGATGAATGAGCGCTCTGGCTGTTTCAGAAGAACTAGAGGTTAGACATGAACATCATTCAGCAACTGGAAGCCGAACAGGCTGCCAAGATCGAAGCCAAGCGCGGCGCCCCGCTGCCGAAGTTCGAAGCCGGCGACACCGTACGCGTCAACGTCCGCGTGACGGAAGGCAACCGTACCCGCGTGCAGGCCTATGAAGGCGTCTGCATCGCCCGTTCGGGTGGCGGCATCAACGAAAGCTTCACCGTGCGCAAGATCTCCTACGGCGAAGGCGTCGAGCGCGTATTCCCGGTCTACTCGCCGCTGGTCGAAGGCGTCGAAATCGTTCGCCGCGGTAAGGTCCGTCGCGCCAAGCTCTACTACCTGCGCGATCGTCGCGGCAAGTCGGCTCGTATCGTCGAGAACACCGGCACCCGCGCCCGCAAGCTGAACGACGCCGAGCGCGCCGCCGTTGCCGAGGAAAAGGCACGTCTGGAAGCTGAAAAGGTCGCAGCAGCACAGGCTCTGGCCGCCGAAAAGGCAGCAGCCGAAGCCGCTGAAGCCAAGGCCGCCGCAGAAGCTGCAGCCGCAGCCGAAGCTGCTCCTGCCGAAGGCGCTGCAGAATAAGATTTTCCCCATCGCGGGATACGGACAAGGCGGCCTTCGGGTCGCCTTTTTCGTTTCCGGCGCCTGATGAGGTCGGGCGGGCTGCGACATGGTGGCATCGGCTCGCCGCTTGCGTGATTTTCGGCAGACTGCTAATTCTGAAACGATTGGGGAAGAACCATGCAGGGTCGAAGGTCGAATTGGCAGTTCGTGATCCGCGCCTTGTGCGTGGTGGCGCTGCTTGCCGTCGGCTTTGGCCATCGGACCCCGGCCTTCGCGGTTTCGCTGCTTTCCGCCGAGGAAGTGGCGGCGATGACCCTGCCCGACGGCACGCTGCCGGAACTCTGCCTGCCCATCGACGGACAGGCCGGCAAGGGACAATTCACGGCCGCCCCATGCGACGCCTGCGTGATCTCCGCCTCGGTCCTCCTGCCGACGCCGGCCGACATCACCGGCAAGCGGCTTTCGGCTTCTTCCGAGGTCCAGCTTCCGCCGCGCGTCGAAGCCTTCCATCGCCAGCTTTTCCCTCCCAATGCGGCGCCCCGCGCGCCACCCCGTCCGGCCCTTGCCTGAGCCCGGCCCGGCGAGCGAAAGCTCGTCTGCGTCCGGAATCATTGATCGAGGCCGGTAGACACGCATCGAGTATGCGGATCCGGCCGGAAAGCCGGATAAAGTCATGCTACATGTTCTTCCCAAGGCAGCGGATGGCTGCCCGCTGCCGCCACAGTTTCTTTCGTCCAGACCGATCCCGCGGCAGACAGCAGCCACCCTGCAAATGCCGCCCCGCAGCACGGTCTATCTGGAGGGATTTGCCCGGGGCCCGCAATATCGGGTGATCGAGGGCTGTGTTGCCGTTTCCCAGACCCTGCCCGACGGGCGGCGACAAATCATCGACATGGTCGGACCGGGGCGCCTGCTCGGCCTCGGGCTCGGCGAGCACAATCGCTGCTCGGCCGAGACGCTGAGCTATGTGACGCTCGAGCCGGTCGGCAAGGCCGAACCGGCAGACCTGCAGGACGCCCTGCATGAAATGGTGCTGCGCGGACAGGCGCTCGCCACCCTGCTCGGTCGCAAGAGCGCCGCCGAACGCGTCGCCTATGCCATTCTCGACCTGGCAGGTCAGTTTGCTCGCCCGGGAAAGAGCGGAAAGCGCGGCTCCATCTGCTTCACCCTCCATCCGACGCGCGGCGACCTGGCCGACTGGCTCGGCCTTACCGTGGAGACGGTGAGCCGCTGCTTCACGCGGCTCAAGAAGGCCGGCCTGATCGACTTCCGTCATCCGGAAATCGTCACCCTGCTGAAGCCGGAGGCGATGGCCGCGATCGCCGCCGGAACGGGCACGCTGGCGAATGCGTGAAGGCGGTGCCGTCTCGGGTCGTTTTACCAACAAGCTGTTTCAGACGAGAAAGAAGACATTGATGAAAAGAGTGCTGTTTGCCATTGCCGCCGGGCTCCTTGCATCCGCAAGCCAGGCTCTCGCCGAAATCAAGGTGACCGACGTCAAGGGTCGCGAGGTGACGCTGGAAAAGCCCGCCGAGCGCGTGGTGCTGGGTTTCTACTATGAGGATTTCCTCGCCGTTGTCGGCCCGGACGCGCTGGACAAGGTTGTGGCCCTGTCGCTGTCGACCTGGAAGGACTGGCGTCCGAACCAGTTCGCGGCCTATGAGAAGGCGCTGCCGAAGCTCTCCTCGATCCCGGATGTCGGCAATACCGAGGACAGCACCTTCTCGGTCGAAAAGGTGATTGCCGCCAAGCCCGATCTCGTCATCCTCGCCGCCTGGTCCTACGACGCGCTGGGCGAGGGGGTAAAGCAGATCGAGGCTGCCGGCATTCCCGTCGTCACGCTCGACTACAATGCCCAGACGGTCGAGAAGCATGTGCTCTCCACCGAAGTGCTCGGCAAGGTGATGGGCGCCGAGGACCGCGCCGCCAAGCTCGCCGACAACTACAGGAGCGCCATGGCCGACATAGACGCGCGCATCAAGGCGGCCGGCCCGACGACCAAAAAGGTCTATGTCGAACTGGCGCAAAAGGGTGCGGGCGAGGTCGGCAATTCCTATGGCGACAGCATGTGGGGCGCGCTGATCGACAAGCTCGGCGGCGTCAACATTGCCAAGGGCCAGATCGGCAATTGGGGACCGCTCAGCCCCGAATATGTGCTGGCGCAAAAGCCCGACCTGATCTTCCTTGCCGGTTCGGAATGGGTGAACAAGCCGCAATCCGTGCAGGTCGGATTTGGCGCCGATCCGAAGGTGACGCGCGAACGCATGGCAGGTTATCTCGGTCGTCCCGGATGGTCGGAGCTTCCGGCCGTACAGCAGGGTGGAGTGCATGCGATCTACCACGGCGGCGCACGCACGCTGTCCGACTATGTCTATGCGCAATACATCGCCAAGCAGCTCTATCCGGAGGCGTTCAAGGACGTTCATCCGGCGCGGAATATCGAGCGCTATTATGACACCTGGCTGCCGATCAAGGCCGAGGGTGTGTTCGTGCTGCCATATGTAGCGGCAGGCCAATGACGGCGATCACCAGCGAGCTGGAAGGCTTGCGCGACGGCTATCGTCGCGCATCCTCGCGCCGGGTGGCGGCCTTGCTGGCGGCTACGGCCCTCCTTCTCGGCCTGATGCTGCTCGACCTGACGACCGGTCCGTCCGGGATGCCGCTCGTGGACGTCTGGCATGGGCTGTGGGCCGGACCAAGCGGGGACGATAGGATGGCCGCGACAATCCTGTGGCAATTGCGGATGCCGCAGACGGTCATGGGCATGCTGGTGGGCGCCTGCCTCGGGCTTGCCGGCCTGCAGATGCAGACCATCCTTGCCAATCCGCTGGCAAGCCCGTTTACGCTCGGCTTCTCCGCCGCCGCCGGCTTCGGCGCGGCGCTCGGCATCATGTTCGGGTCGCTGATCCCGCTGCCGTCCTTCATCGTCGTCCCGGCCATGGCATTTGCCATGACGCTCACCGCCTGCGGGCTGGTCTATTTCATTGCCCGCCTGCGCGGAGCGAGCCCGGAAATCCTCGTTCTCGGCGGCATCGCCGTGCTGTTCTTCTTCCAGTCGCTGCAGTCACTGCTGCAATTCCTCGCCTCGCCCGAAGTGCTGCAGCAGATCGTGTTCTGGCTGTTCGGCAGCCTGCTCAAGGCAAGCTGGACCAGTGTCGCGGTGACGGGCGCGATCTTCATCCTTTGCCTTCCGTTCGTTCTTCGCAGTTGCTGGGCGCTGACGACGCTCAGGCTCGGCGACGCCAATGCCCGCAGCCTCGGCCTGTCGGTCGAGCGGGTGCGCCGCGAGACCTTCCTGATCGTCGCCGTGCTGACGGCCGCGGCCGTCTGCTTCGTCGGCACGATCGGCTTCGTCGGATTGATCGCGCCGCATGTGGCGCGCGCGCTGGTCGGCGAGGATCACCGCTACGCCCTGCCGCTGTCGGCCGTGATGGGTGCGATCATCCTCGTCGGCGCCTCCGTCTTCGGCAAATTCATCTCGCCCGCCGCCGTCATCCCGGTCGGCATCATTACCGCCGTTGCCGGCGTCCCCATGCTGTTTGCGGTGATCGCCCGACGCGGCGGCAGGGGGGGCGCATGACGGAACGGCTGACCCTTGCCCATGTCGGCGTGCGGCGCGGCGGCACCCGCATTCTTCACGATATCAGCGCGTCGCTCGAGCCCGGCCAGATCGTCGGGCTGGTCGGCCCGAACGGCGCCGGCAAGTCGACATTCCTCAATGCCATTGCGGGCCTTGCCGCCCATGACGGGGTGATCGACTGGGGCGGCCGACGCGTTGACATCGGCGAGATCGGCCTCATGCCGCAGCAGTGTCAGGTGCGGGCGGAGCTTTCGGTGCTCGAAGTGGTGTTGCTAGGGCGCCATGAGCGGCTGGGTTTTCGGGTTGGCGACGCGCTCGTGCGGTCGGCGGTCGACATGCTGCGGAGCTTCGGCATCGACGATCTCGCGGGGCGGGCGATCCAGTCCCTGTCCGGTGGGCAGCAGCAGCTCGTGCTGCTTGCGCAGAGGCTGCTGCGCGAACCGAAACTGCTCCTGCTGGACGAGGCGACCAGCGCGCTCGACATTCGCCATCAGATGCGGGTGTTCGATCTGCTCACGGACTATGTTGCCCGCACCGGGGCGCTGGTGCTGATCGCCATTCACGATCTCAACCTTGCCGCCCGCCACAGCGACAGTGTTCTTCTCCTCCATGCCGGACGGCTCGAGGGCATCGGCGCCTTCGAGGAGATCGTCACGCCGGCTGCGCTTCGCCGCGTCTACGGCATCGAGGCGGAGGTCCTGTCCTGCCGCAACGGTCGGCCCGTCGTCGTGCCGCATTCGTCCTTCGAGCCGGACCGTCCATGTCAGACGCGCCGGGCATGAGGCGATCGCCGGCAGCCGCCAAAAACATTGCCGGGCGAGGGCAAAACTGCTAAGAGCCCAGCCATGGGATCGAAATTCGGATGTCTCGCGCCTGATATCTACGTGCTGCAGGACCACAAGCGTCTGCCGGCACGCTTTTTCGCGCGCGTCTCCGGGGCGCTCATTAGCCTTGTAGGCTAAGCGTTCGTCATCGGCGCCGCGCGTGCGGCGTCCTGCCCGCATTCCCTTTTCAAAACTCAGACGGATCTTCAGCCATGAGCGCACCCCGGACCCTCTACGACAAGATTTTCGACGATCACCTGGTCGACCGCCAGGAAGACGGCACCTGTCTCCTCTACATCGACCGCCACCTCGTCCATGAAGTGACGAGCCCGCAGGCGTTCGAGGGCCTGCGCATGGCGCATCGCACGGTGCATGCGCCGCAGAAGACGCTCGCCGTCGTCGACCACAACGTGCCGACCACGCCGGATCGCCATACCGGCATCAAGAACGAGGAAAGCCGCATCCAGGTCGAGGCGCTGGCGCATAACGCCGCCGAATTCGGCGTGGAATATTACTCCGAAAACGACAAGCGCCAGGGCATCGTGCACATCGTCGGCCCCGAGCAGGGCTTTACGCTGCCCGGCATGACGATCGTCTGCGGCGACAGCCACACCTCGACGCACGGCGCCTTCGGTGCCTTGGCGCATGGCATCGGCACGTCGGAAGTCGAGCACGTGCTCGCCACCCAGACGCTGATCCAGTCGAAGGCCAAGAACATGCTGGTGCGCGTCGACGGGAAGTTGCCGGACGGCGTCACCGCCAAGGACATCATCCTTGCCATCATCGGCGAGATCGGCACCGCCGGCGGCACCGGCCACGTCATCGAATTCGCCGGCGAGGCGATCCGGGCGCTCTCCATGGAAGGCCGCATGACGGTGTGCAACATGACGATCGAGGGCGGCGCCCGCGCCGGCCTGATCGCCCCGGACGAAAAGACCTTCGAATACATCAAGGACAAGCCGCGCGCGCCGAAGGGCGAGGCCTGGGACCAGGCGGTCGCCTACTGGAAGACGCTGCACACGGATGAAGGCGCGCATTTCGACAAGGTCGTCGTGCTCGACGCCGCCAACCTGCCGCCGATCGTCTCCTGGGGCTCCTCGCCGGAAGACGTCGTGTCGATCCAGGGCGTCGTTCCGAACCCGGACGAGATCGCCGACGAGAACAAGCGCGTCTCCAAGTGGCGGGCGCTCGACTATATGGGCCTGAAGCCGGGCATGAAGATGACCGACATTGCCATCGACCGCGTGTTCATCGGTTCCTGCACCAATGGCCGCATCGAGGACCTGCGCGCCGCCGCCAAGGTGCTGGAAGGCCGCCATGTCGCGCCGACCGTGTCGGCCATGGTCGTTCCGGGCTCGGGCTTGGTCAAGGAACAGGCGGAAGCCGAGGGCCTCGACAAGATCTTCAAGGATGCGGGCTTCGAATGGCGCGAGCCGGGCTGCTCGATGTGCCTGGCCATGAACGACGACCGGCTGAAGCCGGGCGAGCGTTGCGCCTCGACCTCGAACCGCAATTTCGAGGGCCGCCAGGGCTACAAGGGCCGCACGCACCTCGTCTCTCCGGCCATGGCTGCGGCCGCCGCCGTTGCCGGTCACTTCGTCGACATTCGCGAATGGCAGTAAGCTCTGCCTCCATCTCGGTGGCATGAAACGGGGCCGACCGCAGCAATGCGGGCGGCCTCTCGTCATTGGTTGCGACGACGTCACCGATAGGCTTGATCGTAGGGCCGACCCATACCGTCATGCGGTTCCCGTCGCATTGCCGCCTGCGTCATCGTCGCTCTTGGTACGATCTGCTTCAGCCTTTAGAGTGTCAGCACGATGCCGCTTGATGATCGGCGGGTGCAGACACGTTTCATGTGAATCATCGGCGGGGGCGGCCAGCATGGCAAAGACACGACCGGACAAGGTTGAGATGGGCGGCTTGCGCCTGCTTCTGCTCAGGCACGCCAAGTCGGCCTGGCCGGAGGGCGTGGCCGACGAGGAGCGCCCACTCAACGGGCGCGGCCGGGCGGCGGCGCAGCTGATGGGAGATTATCTGGCAGAGGTGAAGCTGATCCCCGATCTCGCTCTCGTTTCGACGGCGCGGCGTGCGCAGGAGACCTGGGCACTGGTGGGCGAGCGACTGCCCGCACAGCCGGAGACGCGCAATATCGCCGAACTCTATGCCGCGAGCAGCGGGCAGATGCTCGACGTGCTGCAGGCGGTCGAGCCGGCCTCGAGAACCGTGCTGATCCTCGCTCACAATCCGGGCATGCAGGATCTGGCGTTCGAGCTCTGCGGCGGCGGCGATGCGGCATCGCGGGAAAGGATGTCGGAGAAATATCCGACCGCGGGGCTGGCGGTCATCGATTTTCCGGCGGCGCAATGGCGCGACGTCGGCCGGGGCATGGGACGCCTCGATCGCTTCGTCACGCCGCGTGCGCTTGGCTGAGCCGGTGTTCAAAGGACCGTGAGCAGGGTCCGGTCGGTAAGATATGGCAGCAGCCGGCGCATGTCGGCAGGCGAGAGCGCGACACAGCCCTCGGTCGGCGCGTAGCCTTCTCGGGCGATGTGGAAGAAGATCGCCGAGCCGCAGCCGCGCCGGCGCTCCGTGATGTTCCAGTCCATGACGATGCAGACGTCGTAGAGCCGGTCGTCGCGGGTGAGCTTTTCATGGCTGGCGGCAAAGGGCGCCCTGACCGGTCGGTTGTAGGCGGGGTGGGCGGGGGCGTCGCACCAGAGCATGTCGTTCCGGATGCGCCGCATCGTCAGGCCGGTCGCAAGGGCGCCCATGCGGCCGCCACGCCGGTAGGCGGAGATCAGCCGCATCGTGGCACGCGGCGTGGCTCCGTCGCCCTCGCGCTTGCAACTGGTGATGCCGGAGCGGCCGAGCGCGGCTCGCAGGCGCAGCGGCCCGTATTGCAGGATGGCCTGCGTCACCTTGCCCGGTGCCCGCCGGACGACGATCCGTGCGATCTTGCTGTGGGATTTGTCCGTTGTTTTCCTTGAGCAGGTCACGAGATTTTGCTTTGCCTGTGAAGTTCAGTGTATTCATAGCACTTCGATCCGGCACGCCAAGACGGACGGCGCGAACGAAAACAGGAAGATCTGATGACAGTGCGGACCATTCTCCTGGTGGATGACGACAACGACCTGCGCGAGACGTTGGTCGAGCAGCTGTCGCTTCACGAGGAATTCACGCTAACCGAGGCCGAAACCGCGACCAAGGGCATCCAGGCGGCTCGCAGCGGCCAGGTGGACCTGTTGATCATGGATGTCGGGCTGCCCGACATGGACGGGCGCGAGGCGGTGAAGCTGCTGCGCAAGGGTGGCTTCAAGGCCCCGGTGATCATGCTGACCGGCCATGACACCGATTCCGACACCATTCTCGGGCTCGAAGCGGGGGCCAACGACTATGTCACCAAGCCCTTCCGCTTCGCCGTGCTGCTCGCCCGCATCCGCGCGCAACTGCGCCAGCACGAGCAGAGCGAGGACGCCACCTTCGGCGTCGGGCCCTATCTGTTCAAGCCGAGCCAGAAGCTCCTGACCACCGAGGACGGCAAGAAGATCCGCCTGACGGAGAAGGAGGCGGCGATCATCCGCTATCTCTATCGCGCCGGGCAGAAGGTGGTGACCCGCGACGTGCTTCTGGAAGAGGTCTGGGGCTATAATTCCGGGGTGACGACCCACACGCTCGAGACCCATGTCTATCGCCTGCGCCAGAAGATCGAGCGCGATCCTTCCAATGCCGAGATCCTGGTCACCGAGAACGGCGGCTACAAGATCGTTCCCTGATCCCCGGAGTTCCCCATGGCGCTTGCCGACGATATCGAGCTTCTGGCCAAGGTGCCGCTGTTTGCCGGGCTCAGCTCCGACCAGCTGCGGCTGATCGCCTTTGGCGCCGAGCATCGGCCGGTGGGGGCAGGTCAGGCGCTGTTTCGCGAAAGGTCGCCAGCCGAGTGCGCCTATGTGGTGGCGAGAGGCACATTCGAGCTTTCATCGCTTGCACGCGGCGGCAAACCCAGGGTCGAGGGCGTGGCCGGGCCGGGGGTCATGCTGTCGGAGCTGGCGCTGGTGTCGATGGTCGAGCGCAAGTTCACGGCGATCGCGCTCGAGGACGCCGACGTGATCCGCATCACCCGCGCGCTGTTCCACCGCCTGCTGGAGGAATATCCGGAGATGGCCGCCGTGGTGGAAGGGCGCATTCGGGCGGCGATCGCCAGCCTGATCGACGGGGCGGCCGCGATGGCCCACCGCTTCGACTGACGCGTGCCCTTGCCGGAATTAGGCTAGAGCGAGAAGCGGGCGGTGACCGGCACGTGGTCCGATGGTCGTTCCCAGCCGCGTGCCTCCTTGAGGATTTCGATGGTGCGCAGGTGGTCGGTGAGGTCGGGCGAAGACCAGATATGGTCGAGGCGCCGGCCGCGGTCGGCGGCGGCCCAGTCCTTGGCCCGGTAGCTCCACCAGGTGTAGAGCTTCTGGTCGGCCGGCACGTGATGGCGCATCAGGTCGACCCAGCCGCCCTCGCGCATGACATCAAGCAGGCCTTCGGTCTCGACCGGCGTATGGCTGATGATCTTCAGCATCTGCTTGTGCGACCAGACATCGTTTTCGAGCGGCGCGATGTTGAGGTCGCCGACCAGGATCGCCGAGACGCCGGGTTCGGCGCCCGCCTTCAGGTCGCGCATCTCGCGGATGAAATCGAGCTTGTGGCCGAATTTCGGGTTGATCGTGCGATCAGGCTCGTCGCCGCCGGCCGGAACGTAGAAGTTATGGATGCGGATGCGCCGGCCGCCCCATTCGAAGATCGCCGAGATGTGGCGCGAATCGCCGACGCCGCAATAGTCCTGTCGATGGTCCTCGGTTAAGGGAAAGCGCGAGGCGATCGCCACGCCGTGATAGCCCTTCTGGCCGTGAAGGATGATGTTGTCGTAGCCGAGCGCCTTCAGCGCATCGGCCGGGAACTCGTCGTTCTGGCACTTGATCTCCTGCAGGCAGAGGATGTCCGGGCGCGTGCCTTTCAGGAAATCCTCGACCAGCGGCAGGCGGAGCCTGACCGAGTTGATGTTCCAGGTGGTGATCGAAAGGTCCATGCCGTCTGCTCCCGCTTTGACTGCAGGCTTAGGCAATTTCGCAAGCCCTGAACAGCCAAAGGGCGCCACTGCTGCAAGCGGGGCGCCCTTTCTCCACAGGGGAGGTCTTGATCAGCGCTTCTGGCCGTGCACGTCGGCGTAGGGGATCTCGAAGACGCTTGGGTCGAGCTGGACGCCGTTCTGGACGTTAAAGATCATCACGGACGTATCCTTGGCCTGGACATCGGTGATCGTCCACTGGCGCAGGTCGAAAGTCTTCGGGTCGAACATCAGGGTGATGGTGGAATCGCCGAAAATGGTCTTGTCGCCGAGCACGATGGTGGTGAGGTCCGCCTCCTGCTTGACGTCGCGCACCATCTGGTGGCCGAGGTCGATCTTCTCCGACAGCAACAGGCTGAGCGGTGTCTTCGACAGCGGATAGAGATCCCAGGTCTTCAGCTTCATATTGCCGATGACGACGTTCTTGCCGTCGGCAATGACCCGCATCGGCGAGGGCTTCTCATAGTTGAAGCGCAACTTGCCGGGGCGCTGGATGAAGAACTTGCCGCCGGTCTGCTCGCCGCGCGGGCCGAACTGGACGAATTCGCCCATCATCGTCTTCACCGAGGAGAAATGATCGGCGATCCTCTGCGCCGCGGCAGGATCGGCGGCGGCCATCGCCGGCATCGGCAGGGCGGCGAGCGCAAAGCCCGCCATGGTGCCTGCGACGAACTGGCGCCGCGTCGTCGATGCCGGAAGGCCCGCCAGGCGTTCGTTTGTGTGTTCAGTCATCCGGAACTCCTTCATATGGTGCCCTGCATCGCCGAAGAAGACGGCGTCTTCATGGCCGAGCGGGCGAAACGCGGTGCGGCCAACGGGCCTGCCAGGCAGGCAACGCCCGGCGGGCCGCTTGGTTCACCGCTCGATGATGTCGGCTTCGGTCGGCACCAGGATCTCGCGCTTGCCGGCGTGGTTCGCCGCGCTGATGATGCCTTCCTTCTCCATCCGCTCGATCAGCGAGGCGGCGCGGTTGTAGCCGATGCCGAGACGGCGCTGGACGTAGGAGGTGGAGGCCTTGCCGTCCCGCAGCACGATCGCCACGGCCTGGTCGTAGGGATCGTCCGATTCGCCGAGATTGGCGGTGCCGGCCGGTCCGCCGCCATCCTCGTCTTCGTCCTCGTCGACGGTGATCGCTTCCAGATATTGGGGCGAGCCTTGGGTTTTCAAGTAGGCGACGATCTCCTCGACCTCCGTGTCGGATACGAAGGGGCCGTGGACGCGCTGGATGCGGCCGCCGCCGGCCATGTAGAGCATGTCGCCCATGCCGAGCAGCTGTTCGGCGCCCTGTTCGCCGAGAATGGTGCGGCTGTCGATCTTCGAGGTGACCTGGAAGGAGATACGGGTCGGGAAATTGGCCTTGATCGTGCCGGTGATGACGTCGACCGAGGGGCGTTGCGTCGCCATGATGACGTGGATGCCGGCGGCGCGGGCCATCTGTGCGAGCCGCTGCACGGCGCCTTCGATGTCCTTGCCGGCGACCATCATCAGGTCGGCCATTTCGTCGATGATGACGACGATATAGGGGATCGGCTGGAGGTCGAACTCCTCCGTCTCGTAGATCGCCTCGCCGGTCTGGCGGTCGAAGCCGGTCTGCACGGTGCGGGTCAGTACCTCGCCCTTGGCGATCGCCTGCTCGACGCGGCTGTTGAAGCCGTCGATGTTGCGCACGCCGATCTTCGACATTTTCTTGTAGCGCTCTTCCATCTCCCGCACCGTCCATTTCAGTGCGACGACAGCCTTCTTCGGGTCGGTGACGACCGGCGACAAGAGATGCGGGATTCCGTCATAGACGGAGAGTTCGAGCATTTTCGGGTCGATCATGATCAGGCGGCATTTTTCCGGCGGCAGCCGGTAGACGAGCGACAGGATCATGGTGTTGATCGCGACCGATTTGCCGGAGCCGGTGGTGCCGGCGACCAGCAGGTGCGGCATCTTGGCGAGGTCGGCGATCACCGGCTCGCCGCCGATGGTCTTGCCGAGCGCCATGGCGAGCTTGGCCTTGTTGCCGTCGAAATCCTGGCTGCCGATCAGTTCGCGCAGATAGACGGTCTCGCGCCGCTGGTTCGGCAGTTCGATGCCGATTGCGTTGCGGCCGGGGACGACGGCGACGCGGGCGGCGATCGCGCTCATCGAGCGGGCAATGTCGTCGGCAAGCCCGATGACGCGCGACGACTTGATGCCGGGTGCCGGTTCCAGTTCGTAAAGCGTGACGACCGGACCGGGGCGGACCTGGATGATCTCGCCCTTGACGCCGAAATCCTCCAGCACGCCTTCGAGCATGCGGGCGTTCTGCTCGAGCGCGTCGGCCGACAGCGTGGCGTCGCGGGCCACGGCCTTTGGTTCTGCCAGCAGATGGACGGAGGGCAGCTGGAAGCCGTCGGGCCGCAGCAGCGAGCCCTGGGCATCGCGATCGACACGCGCGCCGGGCTTTGGCCGTGGCGCCGGCGCGACGACGCGGGGCGTGTCCTGACCGGCGGCGGCCGCGCGTGCGGCCGGTTTCGGTGTCCAGCCATCGTCCGGCAGGATGCCGGCGGGGCGCGGCAGGTCGTCGATGTCCAGGTCCACGTCGTCGTCGAAGTTGTCGTCCAGATCACCGCTGATCGGCGGCGGCGAAACGATATGGCGCGACGGCGGGGCGACGCGGCCGGTGGCGAGCGGGGCGGGTTCGAGCGAGGGTTCGCGGCGCTCGAGCGGCGTCGGCGCCTTCGGCCGCACCGGCTCGTTCAGCGTGCCGAACTCGTCCTCGTTGAAATCATAGGGCTGCTCGAAACGCGAGGTGCGTTCCTTGGGCTTGAGGCCGAAAAGGCGGCGGCTGCGGGCGCGGATCGTATACCAGTTGTGGGCGATGACGCCGAGCGCAAGGGCGAGGGGGCCTTCGCGGTCGTCTTCGTCCTCGTCGTCGACCGGTGCCGGCGCCGCCTTCTGGCGCTTGGCCGCAACGGTTTGCGCTGCGGGTTCGTCGATGCTTTCGCGGCCGATCAGGCCGGTGGCGAACAGCAGCAGCCAGGCGGCCGGAACGGCGAGAATGACGCCCAGCACCATGGAAAACGTGCCGGTCGGATAGGAGCCGATGAACAGGCCGGGAAAGCGCAGGATCATGTCGCCGAAGACGCCGCCGATGCCATTGGGGATCGGCCAGGTGGCAGGCGGGGGGAAGCAGCCGACCACGGCGGAGGCGACGATCGAGCCGACTGCCCAGGCGCCGAGGCGCGCGGGAATGCGCGACAGCGGACGCCCGGTGATCAGCGCCAGTGACCAGGCGAGCACCGGAAGCAGGGCGAGCAGGCTGGAAAGGCCGAAGAACTGCAGCATGATGTCGGCAAAGACGGCGCCGCCATAGCCGAGGATGTTGGTGGGCTCGTTGGCAGTGGCATAGGACAGGCTCGGATCGGCGACGTTCCAGCTGGCGAGCGATGCGACGGCCATCACCAGGCCGAGGAACAAGGCGAAGCCGGTGAGCGCCAGCAATTGCCGCACCACGAAGGCGCTGAGCGCGAAGCGGCTGGACTGTTCCCCGATCGCGGCGGAATTGCCTCTGTTCATCTGTCTGCCCATCCGTGTAACTGCATCTGGCCCGAGAGGTCGGCCGGATGCGTGCGCACGCGCCCGGCCATGACTCCGCGATACAGTACACGGGCGAGGGTTAATCGAGCATTAACCATCCCGTTTGCGCGGCGCCCGGCGGATGGCACAAAAAAACCCGGACGGTGAGGTCCGGGCAGAGGCGGCGCGTCTCTCGACGGCCGCGACGGGTGGAGGAGCCGCGCCGGCGAACCGGCGCGGCGAATGCGCTTAGGAGTGGTAGGCTGCTTCGCCGTGCGAGGCGAGGTCGAGACCTTCGCGCTCGGCTTCGACCGGAACGCGCAGGCCGACGACCAGATCGACAACCTTGTAGAGGATCGCCGAGAGGATGCCCGACCAGAGAACGGTGACGATCACGCCCTTGAGCTGAGCCCAGACCTGGGTCGCGGTACCGGCATAGCCGGCTGCGAAGTCGGCCGTCGAGTAGTCGACGATACCGGCGCCGCCGAGAGCGGGATTGACGAACACGCCGGTGAGGATCGCACCGATGATGCCGCCGATGCCGTGTACGCCGAAGACGTCGGCCGTGTCGTCATAGCCGAACTTGTTCTTCACCGTGGAGACGAAGAAGTAGCAGACCGGGGAGACGATGAGGCCCATGATGATGGCGCCCATCGGACCGACAAAGCCGGCGGCCGGGGTGACGACGACGAGGCCGGCAACGGCGCCGGACGCAGCACCGAGCATCGAGGCCTTGCCACGCGACAGGGTTTCGACGATCGCCCAGGAGACGATGGCAGCAGCGGTCGCGACGAAGGTGTTCATCATTGCAAGCGCCGCATAGGCGTTGGATTCCAGGTTGGAACCGGCATTGAAGCCGAACCAGCCAACCCAGAGCAGTGCCGCGCCGACCATGGTGAGGGTCATGGAGTGCGGAGCCATCATGTCCTTGCCGAAGCCGGTACGCTTGCCGACCATGAGAGCGCCGACCAGACCTGCGATACCCGCATTGATATGGACGACCGTGCCGCCGGCGAAGTCGATGGCGCCGAAGCCGAAGATCAGGCCGGTCGGGCCGTCATAGGCGCTCGGGCCGCCCCAGAACCACACCATGTGCGCCATCGGGAAGTAGACGAAGGTGAGCCACAGGATGGTGAAGAGGATAACGGCGGAGAACTTGATGCGCTCGGCGAAGGCGCCGACGATCAGGGCGGGGGTGATGGCGGCGAAGGTCATCTGGAAGCAGACGAAGACCAGTTCCGGAATAGCCACACCCTTGGAGAAGCTCTCTGCCATGGTCGTGGTGTCGACGCCGGCGAGGAAGACCTTGGAAAAGCCGCCGACGAAGCTGTTGAGCGAGCCGCCGTCGGTGAAGGCGAGCGAGTAGCCGTAGGTCACCCAGACGAGCATGGCGACGGCGGTGATCATCATCACCTGCATGAGAACCGACAGCATGTTCTTGGTGCGGACGAGGCCGCCATAGAACAGGGCGAGACCGGGAACGATCATCAGCAGGACCAGGATCGACGAAATGAGCATCCAGGTGGTGTCACCCTTGTCGACGGTCATGGCCGGGGCTGCGGCGGCGGCTGCTTCGGCAGCGGCCGGGGCCGCTTCCTGGGCAAAGGCGATGACCGGCGCAAGCGCGCCGGCCGTGGCCACGCCCAGGGCCCCGAAAGCGGAAGAAAACTTGGAAAATGACATCAGAAACAACTCCCCTAACAGCCGTTCTTACAAAGCTTCAGAATTGGTTTCGCCGGTGCGGATGCGCACGGCCTGGTCGATCGCGTAAACGAAGATCTTGCCGTCGCCGATCTGGCCGGTCTTGGCCGCAGCGGCGATCGCTTCGACGGCCTTGTCCGCGAGTTCGGAGGCAACGGCGATCTCGATCTTCAATTTCGGCAGAAAGCTCACGGCGTATTCCGTGCCGCGGTAGATTTCAGTGTGCCCCTTCTGGCGGCCGTAACCCTTCACTTCGGTCACGGTCAGGCCCTGAATGCCAACAGCGGTGAGGGCTTCGCGCACCTCATCCAGCTTGAACGGCTTGATGATGGCCATCACAATCTTCATCTGGTTCCCATCCTTTGCTTGTCCTCGGCCCCAGCCGACTCTCCTGCCCCCGGCAGGAAAAACGCCGGGTGACTGGGAGATGACATTCAAAGTATGTGCCAGTTTGAAATTGGCCTATAAGTTATTGAAATATAAAGACGATAGAATCGCGCCCTAATAAAAGGGCATTTGATCGGCGGATGTGCGCACAAAAATGAGCAAAAAATCGCGATTGCTAGAAAATTATGCGTTTGCTCTTTTGCGGATCAGGCCTTCCTGGGCGACCGAGGCAATGAGCGTTCCGTCGCGGCCATAAATGCTGCCGCGCGTCATGCCGCGGGCGCCCGAGGCGCTCGGGCTGTCCTGGGTGTAGAGCAGCCAGTCGTCGAGCTTCGACGGACGGTGGAACCACATGGCGTGGTCGAGGCTGGCGGGCTGGATCTGCGGATCGAAGATCGACGTGCCGTGCGGATAAAGCGAGGTGTCGAGCAGCGTCATGTCGGACAGATAGGCGAGAACCGCGGAGTGATAGTGGTGGTCGTCGGGAACGGGCCCGGTGGTGCGGACCCAGATATGCGCGTTCGGGTCGAGTTTCTCGTTGGAGATGTAGTGGGTGAGCGATACCGGCCGGATCTCGATCGGCCGCTCGCGTCCCCAATAGCGTTTCACCCCTTCCGGCGCCTGGGCGAGGAAGAGCTCGCGGAATTCCTTTTCGCCGACCAGTTGTCCCGCGTCGGCCACGCGGGGCATGGCCATCTGGTGATCGTAGCCGGGCTCCTCGATCTGGAACGAGCAGGACATGGCGAAGATGGTCTTGCCGTGCTGCACGGCGACGACGCGCCGGGTGGTGAAGCTCGATCCGTCGCGGGTCCTCTCGACCTCGAAGATGATCGGCACGGTGGGATCGCCGGGCCGAACGAAATAGGCGTGCAGCGAATGGACGCGCCGGTCGTTGTCGACGCAGCGCTGGGCGGCCATCAGCGCCTGGGCGATGACCTGGCCGCCGAAGACGCGCTGCCAGCCGTTCTGCGGGCTTTTGCCGCGGAACAGGTTTTCCTCCAGCTTTTCGAGATCCAGCGTCTCGATCAGCTGGTCCATGGCGGTGGGATTTTCGCTCGAATTCGGCATAATAGCGCGGCCCCGCTTATAGGAACTAGTTCAAGGCTGATCTATATAGGAGCAAGAACATGCACAAGGGCAAAGGAAATTCGCCATGCTGGATTTGCTGATCGTCGGCGGTGGCTATGTCGGCCTTTCGGCCGCCGTCGCAGTCAAGCAGGCGGCGCCGTATCTCAGCGTCGAGGTGATCGAGGCGGCGCCGGAAGGTGTCTGGCAAAAGGACCCGCGCGCCTCGGCGATCATCGCGGCGGCCACCAAAATGCTGGAGGTTTTCGGAATATGGGACCGCATCGCGCCGGAGGCCCAGCCGATCACCAGGATGATCGTCACCGATTCCAAGACATCCGACCCGGTGCGCCCGGTATTCCTCACCTTCGACGGTGCGGTGGAAGAGGGGCGTCCGTTCGCCCACATGATCCCGAATGTCGCCATGGTCGGGGCGCTGCGCGAGGCCTGCGACAAGGCAGGTATCGCCATCCGTCACGGCGTGCGTGCGGTCGGTTTCAAGAATACCGGACCTTCGGCGGAACTTTCGCTGTCTGACGGTTCGATCGTTTCGGCGCGGCTGGTCGTGGCCTGTGACGGGGTGCGCTCCAAGCTGCGCGACATGGCCGGTATCAAGACCGTCACCTGGGATTACGGCCAATCGGGCATCGTCACGACGGTCGAGCACGAACGGCCGCATGAGGGCGCGGCGGAAGAGCATTTCCTGCCGTCCGGCCCCTTCGCCATCCTGCCGCTCAAGGGCAATCGCTCGTCGCTGGTGTGGACCGAACGCACGGCGGATGCCGACCGGCTGGTGGCCGCCGACGATCTGGTGTTTGAAGAGGAACTCGAGCGTCGCTTCGGCCACAAGCTCGGCCAAATTCGCGCAAGCGGCGACCGGCGGGCCTTTCCGCTCGGGTTGACGCTTGCCCGCGAATTCGTCGCCCCGCGCATCGCGCTGGCCGGCGACGCCGCGCACGGCATTCACCCGATCTCCGGCCAGGGCCTCAATCTCGGCTTCAAGGATGTGGCGGCGCTGGCCGAAACCATTGTCGATGCCGACCGGCTGGGGCTCGATATCGGCGACCTCAACGTGCTCGAGCGCTACCAGACCTGGCGCCGCTTCGACACCTTCCGCATGGGTGTGACCACCGATGTGCTGAACCGGATGTTCTCCAACGATTTCACGCCTCTCAGGGTCATCCGCGATGTCGGGCTCGGGCTTGTCGACCGGCTGCCGGGATTGAAATCCTATTTCATCCGCGAGGCGGCCGGCACGGCCAATGGCGGCGCGCCGAAGCTTCTCGCCGGCCAGGCGATCTGAGCGACGCGCGACACGTTTCAATCCTCGATCTTGCGCGCTTCCGATACCAGCATGATGGGGATGCCGTCCCGGATCGGATAGGCGAGGCGGGCGCGTTCGGAGATGAGTTCGTTGCGCTCGCGGTCGAAGGTCAGCCGGCCTTGGCTCAGCGGGCAGACCAGCAGTTCGAGCAGCTTCACGTCGACCTTGCTCATCCGCTCGTCCATGGCTGTCGGTGATCCTATTGCAGGCGTGTGTCGGCGTCGCCGAACGTGCGGGCGAGCACGATCTCGGTGATGGCGATCAGGGTTTCGGCGCGGGTCTTGAGGTCCGGCGCCTCGAGCAGGGCCTGCTTTTCCGCCGGGCCGAAAGGCGACATCATCGACAGGGAATTGACCAGGGTGATATTGCTGGCGCGCTCGACGCTTTCCCAGTCGGCCTCGAGCTTGTTGGCGTCGAGATAGGCGCGGAAGGCTGCCAGCAGGCCCGTGCGGTCGACGCCCGCTTCTTCGTCCGGGCCGGCCTTGAGATCGGTGATGAAGGGGGCGATGCGGAAATTGCGATAGGGCTTGGTGCCGTTCACTTCGTCGAGCAGGCGGAACCGACAGATGCCGCCGAGCGAGGTGATGTAACGGCCGTCGCCGGTCTCGGTGAGCGAGGTGATGCGGCCGATGCAGCCGACCTGGCAGAGCGCCGGGCGCTCGGGCAGGATGTCGCCGGTCAGACCCTCGTTGAGTGCCGGCTGGATCATGCCGATCAGCCGGTTGCCGGCCATTGCCGCATCGAACATGGCGAGATAGCGCGGCTCGAAGATATTCAGCGGCAGCTGGCCGCCGGGCAGGAGAAGCACGCCGGCGATGGGAAACACCGGAAGGACGTCCGGCAGGTCGTTCTCGGTCAGGTATCGCGCATTTCCGACTTGCATGGAATTTCACTCCCCCCGCGGCCCGAGACAGGCCGCGATACGTCCTCCTAATGTGGTTCGCGCCGCTGCAAACTCAAGGGCGCAGGCTCTCGCGTCACGAAAACAGGATCGACGACAGCTTGCGGCGCGCCATGATCGTCGCCGGGTCCTTCGGTCCCCAGGCTTCGAAGAATTCCAGCAACTGGCGGCGGGCGCCGTCGTCGTCGAAGCTGCGGTCGCGCTTCATGATCAGCAGCAGGTGCTCGGCCGCCTCCTCGCGCTTGCCGGCCACATTGAGGATCTTGGCGAGCTTGAGGCGCGCCTCGTGGTCGTCCGGATTGAGGGCCAGCGCATGTTCGAGCGCCGTCGGATCGCCGAGCTTGCGGGCTTCGTCCATCTGCTCGATCTTCTTGGAGACGGCCTGGACCTCCGGCGCCTTCTTGTGTTCGTCGGGCATGCCGGTGACGAGTTCGCGGGCGCGGTCATGCTGGCCGGCGGCGAGCATGCATTCGGCCATGCCGGCGGCGGCCTTGGCGTTTTCCGGATCGGCCTGCAGCACTGCGCCATAGAGCTGGGCGGCGCCATTGATGTCGCCGCTTGCGAGAAGGGCACCCGCTTCTTCCAGCACGGCCTCGATCTCGGCCGCCTGGTCGGCGCCGGCGGGACCGGCGACCTTGTCGATGAACTGGCGGATCTGGCTTTCGGGCACGGCGCCCATGAAGCCGTCGACCGGCCGGCCGTCGACAAAGGCGACGACGGCGGGGATCGACTGGATGCCGAGCTGGCCGGGAATGGACGGATGGTCGTCGATGTTGAGCTTGACCAGCTTGACGCGGCCTTTTTCCTCCGTGACCACCTTCTCGATCACCGGCGCGAGCTGCTTGCACGGGCCGCACCAGGGCGCCCAGAAATCGACCAGGACCGGCTGGTTGCGGGATTCATCCAGCACGTCCTTGGCAAAGCCCGCGGTGGTGGTGTCCTTGACGAGGCCGGCTGCGGCGGCGGGCGCGGCGGCCGGGGTGCCACCGAAATGCGCCTGGGCGGTCATCTGGCCGCCGTAACCGCCATAGGGATTGCTGTTGTCGCTCATCGTCGTCTCCCGCATCTTCGGCCCTCGTGGGGCGTGTTTTGCCGCTTAAGATCGTATGTCAGGCCGTGACTTTCAAGACAAGCGGCGTGTGGCCGGTGGCGTCGAGAAAGCGCATGAGGTCGTCCCGCCCGATCGATGTCGTGGCGTCGTTGGACAGCGGGTGACCGTTAATGATGTCATGCTGCATCAGGTCCTTGTCGAGCACGAAGGTGACATTGTGGCCGGTGTCGTTGATCGCGCCGAACACCGTGACCGAGCCCGGGATGACGCCGAGATAGTCCATCAGCTTTTCCGGCTTGCCGAAGGAAACCTTGCTGGCCGCGCCGATCAGCGTGTGCACCGTCTTCAGGTCGACCACGGCATTCTCCTCGACGGTCAGCAGGAAGAACTGGTCCTTCTTGTCCTTGACGAACAGGTTCTTGGTATGGCCGCCGGGGATCTCGTCGCGAAGCGCCACCGATTCGGCCACGGTGAAGACCGGTTCGTGGTGCTTCGTCACGTGGCGGATGCCGAGTTCATCGAGGAAATGGTAGAGATCCTCGGCGGTCTTGGGCTGGTTGCTCATCGGCGCTCCCTCATGCAGGTCCAGGCTTATGGAAAGACGGGGCAAACCCCGGACCGGGGAGTGATACGTGCGGGCATCGCCCTTGGCAATCGGCGAGAATGGGGGGAATGCCCCGTTTCCAGGGCTTTGGCCATGCCGGTGAGCGGGTGCTGTTCTTTTCTCGAAAAAATTCGTCATTTCCCTGTTGCATTTGAAAAATTGTTGGGCCATATAGCGCCCGTCGCCGCAACAAACGGACGGCCCCCGATCCACTGTCTACCCCCGGATCGAGGTTATGAGCGGGTGTAGCTCAGGGGTAGAGCACAACCTTGCCAAGGTTGGGGTCGGGCGTTCGAATCGCCTCACCCGCTCCAGTTTTCCTTAGATTTTATTGGGTTACGGCTCGGGGTATCTCGAGCCTTTTCGCTGCTTGAACGCCGGGGAGTTCTTTTGTATTTTTTGTTTGCTCCCAGAAATCGCAGACTCTAAGATTCATGCTTGGGAACAGCATTTGGGGAATGGCCGTGAAATTTATCGAAGACCAGACGGCCCAGAAGCTACGGGGTGGCTACTACACTCCCCTTGATCTTGCGTCCTTTATCTCTCGTTGGATTGCTGAGTTAGACCCCGGCAAAGTTCTGGAGCCAAGCTGCGGGGACGGTGCTTTCTTTCAGGCGATGGCCGATGTTGGGAGTTTTGGAGCGGCAAGAGTCACGGGCTTCGAGCTCAATGGTGAAGAGGCGGAGAAGGCGGCCCGGCGCGTCAGGGAGCTTGGCCTGAGTTGTGCCGATATTCGAGCCGAAGACTTTCTCGGCTGGGCAATCGGCAACTTGGACGAAGGCGGAGAGCGCTTCGACGCTGTAGTGGGCAATCCGCCTTTCGTCCGCTATCAGTTCCTCCCGCCCGAGTTCCAGGCGCGGGCGGCCATCATCTTCGATGAGCTTGGCCTAAAGTTCACGAAGCACACCAATGCATGGGTGCCGTTCATCTTGGCCTCGATGTCGCTACTCCGGCCCGGTGGCCGTCTGGCTATGGTGGTTCCGGCGGAGATAATCCACGTCACCCATGCCCAGTCCCTGCGGACCTATCTTGGCAGGGAGTGCCGTCGGCTCGTCATCATTGACCCGCAGGAGCTGTGGTTTGACGGCACCCTGCAAGGGGCCGTCATACTGATGGCAGAGAAGCGCAACGGGCCAAGGCAGAAGGCCGAGGGTCTAGGTATGGTGCCGGTGCGGGGGCGGGAGTTTCTTCGCCGCTCGCCCGCCGAGGTGTTTGCGGAGCCGCAGTCTATAAATGGCAAGACGGTCGCGGGCAAGTGGACGCGAGCGTTGCTCGATCTTGAGACGCGGAACCTTTTCGATGAGCTTGAGGCGCATGACGAGGTTCATCGCTTCGACGACATCGCGCGCGTCGACGTTGGCATAGTTACAGGCGCGAACAAGTTCTTTCTCGTTCCCGACGACACCGTGAGAGCCTACGGTCTCGGCAAATACGCTCACCCAATGTTCGGCCGGAGCGAACATTGTCCCGGCGTGATCTACGACGAGCGCCAACATGCGGCGAACGCGGAGAAGGGCAGCCCGACCAATTTCCTGTGGTTTGACGACGCACCTGACAAGCTGCCCAACAAGACGCGTCAATACATCGAGCGAGGCGAGCGCGAGAAGCTGCACACCCGCTACAAGTGCCGCATTCGGGCACCTTGGTATAGGGTGCCCTCTGTCTATTCGACCGAGGTGGGGATGCTCAAGCGGTGCCACGATACCCCGCGCTTGATCCTCAACAAGATTGGGGCCTACACCACTGACACTGCCTACCGCATCCGCACCCGCGATGTCGAGGGCGAGCGACTTGTCGCATGCTTCATCAATCCGCTCACCGCCCTCAGCGCGGAACTGGAGGGACGGCACTACGGCGGCGGCGTGCTCGAACTCATCCCGTCTGAGATAGAGAAACTGTTGGTTCCTCTGCCTAAGGCAGTGGAGCTGGATCTCGGTGCGCTCGACGACGCCATCCGCAACCGGCCGACGCACGAGACGCTTGAGCGGCAGGGCAAGGTAATCCTCGGTGCTCTGGGCATCTCGGAGGCGAAGCAATCGAGCGCGCTGGAGGGGTGGCGCAAGCTCCGGGACCGGCGACACCGGACCTCAACCGAGGCGATAGACGCTTAGTCGATCTCGACCACATAGCGACCGCCCGGCAGCGAAGGTGCGTAGAGCCGCAAGGTGCGGCCGATGAGGCCGGGCTGGCGGATACGATTGACGGCATCGTCCCAATGGAGGCCAGTTGTATAGTTGGCCTGTCCCGATGACCAAGCGGGCTTGTGGCTGAGGCGAAGGTCGGAGTCGCCGACATAAACGCCCGCGATCACCAACGAAACTCCCACATGCGCCATCTCCTTGCCGGGGTCGTTTGGATCTACCGCCCAAGCCAGTGAGCCGAATACGGCGTTTCGGAAGTAGGTGGCTTGGTCGATCGTTTGACCGTTCACTTGGAACTTGGCCTGCGTCAGGCGCAAGACGCCGGGGTTATTGCCGTGCGTGAGCAATTGAAGATCGCTTGTCGGCAGGTTGGGTTTGCTCCAGAGGAGCGCCCCATACTGAGGCATAGCGGACATGACAGTCCCCGGCACGGACGCGGACGGCTGGGGTTTGCACGTCCGCGCTTGCTCTGACGGCACCTTGAACGGCAGGTTGATTCGTGGCTTGCTGGTATTCGGTCCCTGACGGCCAGCGCCGAGAGCTGAAGTGGTAGTCGGCTTGCGCTCATCTTCGAGCACGCCCTCCCGCATCAAAGTCACAATTTGGCGACCCGATAGGATTGGAAAGCAGTGGTCAGGGAAAGCTGTCTCAAGCGTGTTAAAGCCCGCAACGAACGAGTCGACGAAACCCGCATCTGCGGCATCAGAGAGGTCAAGTTCGATATTCGCGCCAGCCTCGATGTTGTTGAACAGTCCGGCGTGGGTCAAATTGGCGCTACCCATAACGGCGCGCGCCACATTGTTTCCCTGCGCAAGATACAGCTTAGGGTGGAAGATGCGCGCTCGCATCGCAGTGTCGACGAGATAGACCTCCGCGTCCGTCGCCAGCAGGCCAGCGATGGCCTGTGCCGTAGTGGAGCCGTTGCGGGCACCGATGAATAGCTTGCATCGCTGCCCCAATTTCCGAAGTGCTGGCGCGACCTCGGCAACCCCGCTTGAGTTCGCAAAGGCTGATGAGAGAATCACAGAAGTGATCCAAGACTCTGCCAACAGATTGTTCAGCTCGCCCGCATGCTGGTGCCCAGCCGCAATCGGCTGAAATATTGCTCTTACAACTGCCACTAACGCCCCCTGAACTGACGGTCGGGAACGTAATGTATGAGTCGCGCTCAATCCAGCCTCAAATGCGAGAAGCAGTCTGTTCAGGTTTCATTCGGCCCGGACCGCCCGGTTAGCATCTGAGCCAGTGGGCTGAAGACGATCTGATACCCGGCGCACTGAACTAGCGAGCGCATAGACATATCTAGTGCGCGGGTTTCATTTCGCGGCAGGCCTAATCTGTGAACATTAGAAGACAGTCAGCGGGTGGAAGGTAGTAAATTTTAACCACAGCGTTGCGCTACGAAAAACAAGCAATTCATTTTCTTCTCTCTGAGAACCAAGACGTAACAAGCCGCTTTGGCCGACACTCTGCGTTATGTCGCGTGCTGTCCGAAGGCCGGCTTTCTCAGATCTTCGAAAACACGTAGTCGGTTTCCTGGCGCAGCACTTCGCCGGGGCGGAGCACGGCGTTGGGGAAATCGGCGTGGTTGATCGCGTCCGGCCAGATCTGGGTTTCCAGGCAGAAGCCGGCGAAGGGGCCATAGACACGGCCTTCGAGGCCGGGGACGGGCACGTCGAGATAGACGCCGACATAGAATTGCACGCCGGGTTCGGTGGTGCGCACTTCCATCGTCACGCCGGAATTGATGCTGCGGGCTAGCGCCACCGAATGCTTGGGCCCGCGGGCGGGCGCCAGACAGAAATTGTGGTCGTAGGGTACCTGGCTGCCGTCGAGTTTGCGGGCTATCGGGGCCATATCGCGGAAATCGAAAGGCGTGCCGGCGACGGGGCGCAATTCGCCGGTCGGGATCAGGTCGCGGTCGACGGGCAGATAATGGTCGGCGGCGATCATCAGGTCGTGGCCGAGGATGTCGTCGCGGCCGTCGAGGTTGAAATAGGCGTGCTGGCAGACGTTGACGGGTGTGGCGCGGTCGGTGCGGCTTTCATAGATCACCGACAGCACGCCCTCGTCCTTGAGCGCATAGGTGGCGCGGATGGTGCAATTGCCGGGATAGCCGGCGCGGCCGTCGGGATCGGTCACTTCCATCGTCACGTGGTCGTGGCCGAGATCGGTGATTGACCAGTTCATCCGGCCGGTGCCGGTCGAGCCGCCGTGCAGGTGGGTGGTGCCGCGTTCGTTCAGTTCCAGCTGGTAGTCGGTGCCGTCGATCGTAAAGCGGCCATGGGCGATGCGGTTGGCGCAGCGGCCGGGCGAGGCGCCGAAATAGGGCGAGTGCTGCTCGTAGTCCTCGAAGCGCTCGAAGCCGAGCACAAGCGGCACGTCATGGCCAGAGAGCCTGAGATCCTGGATGGCGGCGCCGAAGGTGATGATCCGTGCGGTGAGGCCACCGCCGACAAGCGTCACCCGTTCGACCGTTTCGCCCGCCAGAGTGGTGCCGAAGATTTCCCTGCCCGTCATGCCTTTTCCCCGATTTCGGCCCTTGGCCGTCTATTTCGACAGTTCGCGCGCCGCCTCTTCCAGACCGCCGAGGGTCAACGGATACATCCGGTTTCCCATCAGCTGGCGTATCATGCCGACCGACTGGGTGTAGCCCCAATAGTCCTGCCGCAAAGGGTTGATCCACAGGCTGCGGCGGAAATGGCTGGTCAGCCGGTCGATCCACACGGCGCCGGGTTCCTTGTTCCAGTGCTCGACCGAACCACCCGGCTGGCTGATCTCGTAGGGGCTCATCGAGGCGTCGCCGACGAAGATCAGCCGGTAGTCCGGGCCGAAGGTGCGGATGATGTCGTCGGTGCCGATCACCTCGGCCATGCGGCGGCGATTGTCCTTCCACACGCGCTCATAGGGGCAGTTGTGGAAGTAGAAATAGTCCATGTGGCGGAATTCGGAACGGGCGGCGGAAAACAGTTCCTCGACGGTCCGCACATGGTCGTCCATCGAGCCGCCGATGTCGAAGAACATCAGAAGCTTGACGGCATTGCGCCGCTCCGGCTGCGTCTTCACGTCGAGATAGCCGTGTTCGGCGGTGGCGCGGATGGTGCCGGACAGGTCGAATTCGTCCGCCGCGCCCTCGCGGATGAAGCGGCGGAGGCGGCGAAGCGCGACCTTGATGTTGCGGGTGCCGAGCTCGACCGTGTCGTCGAGATTGCGGAACTCGCGCTTGTCCCAGACCTTCACCGCACGGCGATGGCGGCTTTCGTGCTGGCCGATGCGCACGCCTTCCGGATTGTAGCCATAGGCGCCGAAGGGCGAGGTGCCGGCCGTGCCGATCCATTTCGAGCCGCCCTGGTGGCGTCCCTCCTGCTCGGCGAGCCGCTGGCGCAGCGTTTCCATCAGCTTGTCGAAGCCGCCGAGCGCCTCGACCAGTTTCTTGTCCTCTTCCGACAGGTGCTTTTCGGCGAGCTTCTTCAGCCATTCCTCCGGGATCGGCACGGTCTCGACGCCCTCGGCGCCGGAGATGGCTTCCAGCCCGCCGAACATCTCGGAAAATACCCGGTCGAAGCGGTCGATATGGCGCTCGTCCTTGATCAGCGCGGTTCGGGCGAGGAAGTAGAAGGCCTCGGTGTCGAAATCGGCCAGCCCCTTTTCCATGCCTTCGAGAAGGGCGAGGAATTCCCTGAGCGTGACCGGGATCTTCGCTTCCTTGAGCTTGAGGAAAAAGGGGATGAACATCGGGTCCGTTGCTCCTTGCCGCCGCGTCGTCAGCGGCGATCGACGCCGATCTCCTGCAGGTCGTACGGCGTCGTCTGGTAGATCTCGTTGATCCAGTTGCCGAACAGGAGATGGGCGTGGCTGCGCCAGCGGTTGAGCGGCGTCAGCGTCGGGTCGTTGTGGGGGAAATAGTCGTGCGGCATCTTGATCGGCACGCCGGAATTCACGTCGCGGAAATACTCGTCGCCGAGCGAGGTCGAATCATATTCGACATGGTTGAACATGTAGAGCCGGTTGCCGCGCTTCTCGTGCACGAGGCAGACGCCCATCTCGTCGGATTCCATCAGGATCTCGAGGTCCGGATGCTTTTCGATGTCTCTGCGGCGCACTTCCGTCCAGCGCGACACCGGGACCTGGAAATCGTCGGAAAAGCCGTTGAGATAGACGGAGGCCGGCGACAGGTTGCGATGGCGATAGACGCCGAAGGCCTTTTCCTTGAGCGCGTGCTTCGGCACCTTGTGGAAATGGTAGATGGCGGCCATGGCGCCCCAGCAGACATTCATCGTCGAATGGACGTTTGTCTCCGTCCAGTCGAAGATCTGCTGCATCTCGTTCCAGTAGGTCACCTCCTCATAGGCCAGGTTCTCGACCGGCGCGCCGGTGATGATGAAGCCGTCGAACTTGCGGTCCTTCACCTCTTCCCAGGTCTGGTAAAAGGCGAGCAGGTGTTCTTCCGAGGTGTTCTTGGCCTTGTGGCCGCCGACGCGCACGAGGGTAAGCTCGACCTGCAGCGGCGAGGCGCCGATCAGGCGGGCGAACTGGACCTCGGTCTTGATCTTGTTCGGCATGAGATTGAGCAGGCCGATCTGCAAGGGACGGATATCCTGTCGGACAGCCATCGTCTCGGTCATCACCCGCACACCCTCGTGGACGAGGGTCTCGAAGGCGGGCAGCGTATCGGGTATCCTGATCGGCATCGTTTCTCATTCCCAGCATCGGCGGAAAAACCGCAAAATAAAACCGGCGGCGAGAAATCGCGACCGGTGCTCGGGAAAAGAACGACTTTCCTCGGCCCCTTTAGCGACTTCTTTAACGTGGCTGCAAGCCGGCCGGCCAAATCACCACGGGACCAGGTTTATTTACGCCTGTTGGGGCGGCGAATCAATGGGGGTCGGTCGGTTGCGTGTCTTGGGAGGGCTGGGCGGTTTTGACTGTCCTCGTCGTCTGTGCGAGCGGCACCCCCCCCTCTGTCCTGCCGGACATCTCCCCCTCAAGGGGGGAGATCGGGATGCGGACATCGGCCGGGCGCCGCAGCCGTAGAAGTCGAGGCTCCTGTTGCAGTCACCGTTTGACCTGCACTCGGTGCGTGCGGCTTGATCGTGGGACGCTGCGCTTGGCATGCGTAGGTTAGCGGTGTGGCGAGCGTGTGCCCTACGCTGATCTCCCCCCTTGAGGGGGAGATGCCCGGCAGGGCAGAGGGGGGTGCCCACGCACCAGACGGCCAGACGCGGGCCGGCCCTAGCGCTCGCGCCGCGCCATGAAGGCGAGGCGTTCGAACAGATGCACGTCCTGCTCGTTCTTCAAGAGCGCGCCGTGCAGCTTCGGCAGCGCCTGTTTCGGGTCGGGGCGCAAGTCGGCCGGGTCGATATCCTCGGCGACCAGCAGGCGGATCCAGTCGAGGGCTTCGGAGGTCGACGGCTTCTTGCGCAGGCCCGGCGTTTCGCGGATCTCGTAGAACTGGGTGAGTGCCGAGCGGATCAGCGCCTGCTTGATGCCGGGATAGTGGACTTCGACGATGCGGGTCAGCGTGTCGGCGTCGGGGAAGCGGATATAGTGGAAGAAGCAGCGGCGCAGGAAGGCGTCCGGCAGTTCCTTCTCGTTGTTCGAGGTGATGATGACGATGGGGCGAACGGCAGCCTTCACCGTCTCGCCGGTCTCGTAGACGTGGAACTCCATGCGGTCGAGTTCCTGAAGCAGGTCGTTGGGAAACTCGATGTCGGCCTTGTCGATCTCGTCGATCAGCAGGACCGTTTTGCGGTCGGCGGCGAAGGCTTGCCACAGCTTTCCCTGGCGAATGTAGTTCTTGACGTCGTTGACCCGCGCGTCGCCGAGCTGGCTGTCGCGCAGGCGCGAGACCGCGTCATATTCGTAGAGGCCCTGCTGGGCCTTGGTGGTCGACTTGACGCTCCATTCGATCATGTCGAGGCCAAGCGCTGACGCCACCTGGCGGGCGAGTTCGGTCTTGCCGGTGCCGGGCTCGCCCTTGACGAGCAGCGGCCGCTCGAGCGCGATGGCCGCGTTGACGGCGACCATCAGGTCCTTGTCGGCGATATAGTCGGCGGTACCGGTGAACTGCATACTTGAAGTCTTCCTGGCTGATCTCTGGCGGTGAACCTAGTGGCGCAAGGGGTGCAGTGCAAGATGGCGGGGCGGCTTCGGGGCGCGCGAGAGCCACAGATAATGCTTGTAAAAACGGTGGAATCTGACAGGCTGGAAGCAGCGACATAGACCGCCCGTTCGTGTTCCAGCGCTTGTTTCCAGACAAGAAGTTCATGACCGGGACAGCGGCGAACGCACTCTTCGGCAGGTCCTGCCAAGCACACGGCATCCCCGCCGCATTCGCTTCGAAGACGAAGATTTCTAACGACAGACGACCGCAGATCACCCGTTCCCGATCGAGCGCCGCCAGCAGGGGCGGCCCGCGATCCTTCACCGAAGGAAGACACCCATGGCCAAAGGTCAGGTACGTTCGAACCGCGAAGTGCGAAAACCCAAGAAGGACAAGACCAAGGCCGATGCGCCGAAGACGTCCGGCTTCGCCAGCCAGCTGAAGAATGCCGAAACGGCCAAGGACGGCACCGCCAAGCGTTGAGGCGCCGGCGGGCCCAGCACCACGACCCAGCGTCGTGCCCGGCCTGATCGGCGCTCTGGCGCCCGGTCAGGCGGCGAGGGCTTAGAGGAAACGGCCTTTCCCTTCCCGGCCCATATGCGCTATGGGCACATCCATGACGGACACGACCTTCACCATCCTGCTCGGCGGGGCGCTGACGCCGACCGAACGGCTGAAAGCCGCGGTCGCGGGAAGCCGCGCCATTGCGGCCGACGGCGGCATGCGCCATGCGGCAGCGCTTGGCCTTTCGCCGGAATTGTGGGTGGGCGACTTCGACAGTTCCGCCGATCTGCCGGTCGAGGATTTCCCCGGCGTGCCGCGCCTGCCCTATCCGGCGCAGAAGGCGGCGACCGACGGCGAGATCGCTGTCGAGGAGGCGCTGTCGCGCGGCGCCAAGCGGCTGGTGATGGCCGGGGCGCTCGGCGGCGAGCGCTCGGACCACGCCCTGATGCATCTGCTTTCGGGCGTGGCGCTGGCCAAGGGCGGGATCGAGGTAATGATGACCTCCGGCAGCGAAGAGGCCTTTCCGCTGCTCGGTGACGATCTTACCCTCGACCTGCCGAAGGGCTCGCTATTCTCGGTGCTTGGCCTCTCCCCGCTTGCCGGGCTGTCGATCGGCAATGCCCGCTATCCGCTTACCGATTTCGCGCTTCCCTTCGGGTCGTCGCGCACCATTTCCAACGTCGCGGAAGGTCCCGTGCGGTTCTCGCTGAAAAGCGGCGATGCCGTCGTCCTTGCCCGCCCTTACGATTTTTCCGGAGCTTGATCTTGGCACCACCCATTCTCAAACTCGACGACATCATGCTCTCCTTCGGCGGCACGCCGCTGCTCAACGGCGCCGGCCTGCAGGTCGAGCCGGGCGACCGCATCTGCCTCGTCGGCCGCAACGGGTCCGGCAAGTCGACGCTGATGAAGATCGCCGCCGGCATGGTCGAGCCGCAGTCGGGCGAGGTTTTCCGCCATCCGGCCGCCACCATCCGCTATCTCGAGCAGGCGCCCGATTTCGGCGCCCACAAGACCGTGCAGGCTTACTGCGAGTCAGGGCTCGGACCGGGCGACGATCCGTATCGCGTCACCTATCTGCTGGAGCATCTGGGGCTGTCCGGCCAGGAAGACCCCGCAAGCCTTTCGGGCGGCGAGGCCAGGCGCGCGGCGCTCGCCCGCGTCATGGCACCTGAACCCGACATCCTGATGCTCGACGAGCCGACCAACCATCTCGACCTGCCGACCATCGAATGGCTGGAAGGCGAACTCGCCAAGAGCCGCAGCGCGCTGGTGGTGATTTCGCATGACCGCCGCTTTCTCGAAAAGGTCTCGACCGCGACCGTCTGGCTCGACCGCGGGCTGTCGCGCCGGCTCAACCGCGGCTTCGGGCATTTCGAGGAATGGCGCGACAAGGTGCTGGAAGAGGAAGAGATCGAGCAGCACAAGCTCGGCAAGGAAATCCAGCGCGAGGAGCACTGGCTGCGCTACGGCGTCACCGCAAGGCGCAAGCGCAACATGCGCCGCCTCGGCAACCTGCAAAGCCTGCGGGCCGAATATCGCGGCCACAAGGGACCGCAGGGCACGATCCAGGCGAGCGCCACGGAAGGCCGCGAAAGCGGCAAGCTGGTCATCGAGGCGGAGAAGATCACCAAGGCCTATGGCGACCGCACCATCGTCGCGCCCTTCTCGATCCGGGTGCATCGCGGCGACTGCATCGGCCTGATCGGCCCGAACGGGGCCGGCAAGACAACCTTGCTCAGAATGCTGACCGGCCAGCTTTCGCCCGACAGCGGCACGGTCAAGCTCGGCACCAATCTCGAGATCGCCGTGCTCGACCAGAAGCGCGAGGACCTCAATCTCGAGGACACGCTGTCGCACTACCTGACCGACGGGCGCGGCGACAACCTGCTCGTCAACGGCGAACAGAAGCATGTGACCGGCTACATGAAGGACTTCCTGTTCCAGCCGGAGCAGGCGCGAACCCCGATCAAGAACCTTTCCGGCGGCGAACGCGCCCGGCTGATGCTGGCCCGCATGATGGCCAAGCCGTCGAACCTCCTGATCCTCGACGAACCGACCAACGACCTCGACATCGAGACGCTCGACCTGTTGCAGGAGATCGTCGCCGGTTATTCCGGCACGGTCATCCTCGTCAGCCATGACCGCGACTTCCTCGACCGCACCGTGACCTCGACGATCGCACCGGCCGATCCCGAGCATCCGGACGGCCGCTGGATCGAATATGCCGGCGGCTATTCCGACATGCTGGCGCAGAAGAAGGGCGCCGAGGACGAGCGCAGGCGCGCCGACAAGGCCGAGAAGGCGAAGACCTCCGAGGCGAAATCCGCGGACACGGGCGGCAAGGCCCGGGGCAAGCTCTCCTACAAGCAGAAATTCGCGCTGGAGAACCTGCCGAAGGAGATGGAGAAGACGCAGAAGGACATCGCCGCACGCGAGGCGAAGATGGCCGACCCGAACCTCTTCGCCAAGGACCAGGCGACCTTCAACAAGCTCGCCGCCGAGACGGAAAAGCTGCGCGCCGACCTCATCCGCATGGAAGAGGAATGGCTGGAGCTGGAAATGCTGCGCGAGGAGCTGGAGGGGTAATAATCCCTCCGGGTGGGCCGCAGGGCTCAGTCCTTGGCCTTGTTGATCTCGTCCGGCGGCGCGCAATGCGTTCGTTCCAGATGCAGCAGGCTCGGGGTGAGGGCGTCGTAGAAGGCGCCGGAGCGGCCGATATAGATCAGGGTCGAGCCGGAGAGCTCGGCGAGCACGCCGGAGAGCTTGGTGACGGTATCCGGTTCGAGGCCTTCAAGAACATCGTTGAGCACGACCCAGCGCGGCTTGCGCAGGATGAGGCCGGCGAAGGCGAGCGCCATCTGTTCGTCCTTGTCGAGCAGACGGTCCCAGCGGGCGCGCTCATCGAGCTTGCCGGCAATGCGGGTGAGGCCGACGCGCTGAAGCGCCGCCACCATCGCCTCGTCGGTGAAGCCGGCGGAGGCGAGCGGATAGGCCAGAACGCTCCTGAGCTTGCCTTCGGGCAGGTATTCGAGCTGGGGCACGAACAGGATGTCCTCTTCCTGCGGTAGCAGGATGCGTCCGGAGCCATAGGGCCACAGGCCGGCGATGGCATTGAACAGCAGCTTTCGGTTGACGCCCTGGTCGCCGTTGATCATCACGTGATCGCCGGAGAGGATGGTGGGGTTCTCTTCCTTGATGCGGAAGCCGTCTAGCGTGCAATCGCCATCGACATGCGAGGCGATCGACACCGCTTCGAGCGTCAGGCGTCCGGGTTCGCCCCGCGACACAATGATGCGGCCGTCGGCCGGGCCGTCGTCCATGTCGATCAGCGCGGCGCGCAGCGCCGAGACGCGCATCAAGGCCGCTTTCCAGTCGGCAATGGCGCCGAAATTGTCGACATACCAGCGCAGCGCCGAATGCACCTGGTTGAAGGCGGCCGCCGCCATCATCAGGCCGCCGAAGGTCATGGTGCCGGCGAAATAGGCCGGGGCGGCGATCAGGATCGGCACGAGGATGGCGAGCCAGCCGAAACCGGCGGTGACCCAGGTGAGATTGGTCAGCGCCTTGGCCAAGTGGCGGATGGAACCAAGCACCGCGTCGAGCTTGTCATGGATGTGGCGGCGCTCGGTCTCCTCGCCGCCGGCCAGCGCGATCGCCTCGAGGTTCTCGTTGGCGCGCATCAGCGAAAAGCGCAGTTCCGCCTCGTTCGAATAGCGCTCGGCATTCAGCCGGGTGAGTTTCCAGCCCACGACCTGGCTGAACAGCGAGGCGATGCCGGCATAGGCGACGGCGCCCCAGACCATGTAGCCGGGGATCGAGAAGCTGTAGTCCCTGAAGTGGAAGACGAAGCCGCTCGACAATTGCCAAAGCACGCCGATGAAGCTGACCAAGAGGATGGTGGCCTGGACCAGGCCGATCGACAACGACGTGGTCATCTCGGCCAGCTTGCGGGCATCCTCATGCAGGCGCTGGTCCGGATTGACGCCAAGCGGGCTGGTCATCATCAACCGGTAGGCCCGGCGGTCGGCCAGCCACTCGTCGACCACGTTGCGGGCCAGGCCCTCGCGCATGTAGAGCGCAGTCATCTGGTTGAGCCAGGTCTGGATGACGTTCAGGAGAAGCAGGACGCCGGCGATCTTGCCGAAATTGCCGAGCTCGACGATGAAGGCGTCGAGGTCGCGGCGCTCCAGCGAATTGTAGAAAGGCGCATTCCAGCGGTTGAGCAGGATCTGGCCATAGGCAGTCAAAAGGATGACCCCCAGCAAGGCGGCCGCGAGCAGCAGGATGCGGTTGCGCACCGGCGAGGCCCAGAAGGAGTCGCCGGCGATCGCCAGTTGTCGGCGGAAACTCAACTCCGCCGGCGCGCTGGCCTGCGCCTCGGGTGCCGGGGTATCGGATGCCGTATTGAACATGCAGTCTCTGTCTCGCCGTATCGGACATACCAGATATCATGACTGCCGCGCTTGTCCATGCGAGGCCGCTAAAATCCGGCGTTCTCCGGGCTCTCAGTCTGGCAGGAATGTATTGGCAAAGCGTTTGCGGCCCGATGACAGTCGCGCGGTCTCGATCGCCTGCCTCTCCATGTCCGCGGCTTGCAAGGCGAGCGCCTGCGCGTTATGTCTCTTCCTGCTCTAACGGGGTGCCTTCGTTCCGCAAACGGACCTGAGGCTGAGAGGCTTTGATGCCAACCCGCGGAACCTGATCCGGCTAACACCGGCGGAGGGATTAGACGCGTGTCACTAGAAGACGCCCTATCCCGAATTTTCAACATGCCAAGGAGGGGCACTTCATGTCGACCCATCGACACCACCATCTTCACCGCGGTCTTACCGCACTGTTTGCGCTTTCGCTTTCCGCCAGTGTGGCCGATGCCGCAGACAAGACGCTGACCATCTACACCTATGAGAGTTTCGTTTCCGAATGGGGTCCCGGTCCCAAGGTCAAGGAAGCCTTCGAGAAGACCTGCGACTGCACCGTCGATTTCGTCGGCGTCGCCGACGGCGTGGCGCTTCTCACCCGGCTGAAGCTGGAGGGCGAGAGCACCAAGGCCGATCTCGTGCTCGGCCTCGACACCAATCTGGTGGCGGAAGCCAAGCAGACCGGGCAGTTCGAGCCGCACGGCATCGACGTCTCGGCGGTCAAGGTTCCCGGCGGTTTTTCCGACGACGTCTTCGTGCCCTATGACTATGGCCACTTCGCCGTGGTCTATGACACCGAGGCGATGAAGACGCCGCCGAAAAGCCTGAAGGAGCTTGTCGAGGGTGATGCGAAGGACAAGATCGTCATCCAGGATCCGCGCACCTCGACGCCGGGGCTCGGCCTGCTGCTGTGGGTCAAGTCTGTCTATGGCGAGGAGGCGGACGAAGCCTGGGCGAAGCTCAACGGCCGCGTGCTGACCGTCACGCCGGGCTGGTCCGAAGCCTATGGCCTGTTCACCAAGGGCGAGGCACCGATGGTGCTCTCCTACACCACCTCGCCGGCCTATCACATGGTCGCGGAAGAGACCGAGCGCTACCAGGCGGCCGCCTTCGAGGAAGGCCACTATATCCAGATCGAGGTCGCCGGCATCCTGAAGACGGCGCCGCAGAAGGAACTGGCGCGCCAGTTCATGGCCTTCATGGTCAGCCCCGGTTTCCAGGACACGATCCCCACCAACAACTGGATGATGCCGGCGGCGGCCACGTCCGAGCCGCTGCCGGACGCCTTCAGCAAGCTGGTCGCGCCGGAGAAGACCTTCCTGATGAGCCCGGACGAGGTGGCGAAGAACCGCAAGGCCTGGATCGACGAATGGCTCGCCGCCATGACCCTCAACTGAGCATGGCTTTGTCGCAGCGATCCCGGAGGAACGACAGGCTGCCGGCAATTGCCGGCGGCCTTTTCGTCTTCGGCCTGATCGCCTTCTTCATCGGCACCGCGATCGTCTCGCTGCTTTCGGTCGGCGGCGAGACGTCCGGCCTGTCGATTGCCGGCGATCCGGTGGTACGCCGGGTCCTGTGGTTCACGCTCGAGCAGGCCTTGCTGTCGACCCTGCTCTCGGTCGTGGCGGCCGTCCCGGTGGCCCGCGCGCTGGCTCGCCAGCCGCAATTTTTCGGCCGCAAGTGGCTGATCCGCCTGATGGCGGTGCCCATGGGCCTGCCAGTCTTGATCGGCGCGCTCGGGATCATCGGCATCTGGGGGCGTCAGGGTCTGGTGAATGACGCACTGGCCGGGCTCGGCGTCTCCGAGCGGTTCAGCATATACGGGCTTTCGGGCATCCTGCTCGCCCATGTGTTCTTCAACATGCCGCTTGCCGCGCGACTGATGCTGGCGGGTCTGGAGCGGATCCCCGCCGAATACTGGCGCACCAGCGCCAGCCTCGGCATGGGAGGCTTCTCGGTCTTCCGCTTCATCGAATGGCCGGTGCTCTGGCGCATCATTCCGGGGATAGCCGGGCTGATCTTCATGCTTTGCGCCACCAGTTTCACCCTGGTCCTTGTGCTTGGGGGCGGGCCGGCGGCGACGACGATCGAGGTGGCGATCTACCAGGCACTGCGGCTCGATTTCGAGCCGGCCCGCGCCGTGTCCCTTGCCTTCCTGCAAATCGTCGTGACGGCGGCAATCCTCGGGGCGATGGCGCTGTTTCCGGCGCCCGACGATCCCGGCGCGACGCTGGGCGGTGCGACTCGGCGGTTCGACGCACGGGCGCTGTCCGCCCGGATCGGCGACGGGGTCTTGATTGTCGCCGCGGCGCTCTTTCTCGGCTTGCCGCTCGGGCAGGTGCTCGTCGCCGGCCTGGGGTCCGATCTCGGCCGGCTCCTGTCGGACGGGGCGGTGCTGGACGCCGCGGCAACCAGTCTTGCCATCGGTCTTTCCGCCGCGATCGTTTCGGTGGTGGTCGGCATCGCGGTGATCCGCGCCCAAGCGGCGCTCGGCGCCGGGCACCGCCCACTGCCGCTTGCCGGCCTGATCTCGGCCGGACTGGCTGCCGTGTCCTCGCTCGTACTCCTGGTGCCGACCGCCGTGCTCGGCACAGGCTGGTTCCTGGTGCTGAGAGCCCAGGGCGATGTCGCGCGCTTTGCCCCGGCGGTGGTCGTCTGCATCAATGCGCTGATGGCGCTGCCCTTTGCCATGCGGGTCCTTTCCCCCGCTTTCGAGGAGCATCGCCGGCGCACAGCCCGGCTGGCCGACAGCCTCGGCATTATCGGTCTGGCGCGGTTTCGCCTGATCGACTGGCCGGTGCTGCGCCGGCCGATCCTGACCGCGCTGTCCTTTGCCATGGCGCTGTCGCTCGGCGATCTCGGCGCGGTGGCGCTGTTCGGTTCGGAGAATCTTGTCACCCTGCCCTGGCTGATCTACAGCCGGATGGGCGCCTATCGCAGCCAGGACGCGGACGGGCTGGCGCTCATTCTCGGTCTGGTCTGCCTGCTGCTGGCGCTTGCGGGGACGCCCGGGCTTTCGAAAAAGGAGAGCCGCGATGCCGGCTGAAAGACAGGGCGCCGTCGTTCTCGACAATGTCTCGCTCCGGCTCGGCTCGGCCGATTTCCATTTCGATTGCGCCATCGCGCAAGGGGCGATCACGGCGATTGCCGGGCCATCGGGCTCGGGCAAATCGACGCTGCTCAACCTGATCGCCGGCTTCGAGCAGCCGGACAGTGGCCGCGTGCTGATCGCGGGCGAGGAGGTGAGCCGGCTTTCACCGGCCGACCGGCCCGTCTCGCTGGTGTTCCAGGACAATAATCTCTTTGCCCATCTCGACCTCTTCACCAATATCGGGCTCGGCATCGATCCGGCGCTGAGGCTGAAGCGGGCGGACCGACAGGCCGTGTCGCGAGCGCTTTCGCGCGTCGGGCTCGGCGGCTTCGAGAAACGGCTGCCGGCGACGCTTTCGGGTGGCGAACGGCAACGGGCGGCCTTTGCCCGCGCCCTGGTGCGGCGCAAGCCGGTCATGCTGCTCGACGAGCCCTTTGCCGCGCTCGATCCCGGTTTGCGCACCGCCATGACCGATCTGCTTCTCGAACTGCACCGCGAGACGGGCCATACGATCGTCATTGTCAGCCATGATCCGCAGGAGGTGGAGCGGCTGGCGAGCGACGTGCTGTTCCTCGAGGGCGGGCGTATTGTCCTTGCTGCGCCAAAGGCGACGTTCTTCGCCACGAAGGGCCCTGCCTCGCTCGCCGAATTCCTCGGCCATCGTTAGGGCCAATTCGCCGCCGGCCCCGAGCCATGCCTTATTTTGGACGTGCAGCAATGGCATGTCGCATGCGCGGTTCCGGTCGGCCAGTTTATCCTTTCAGTGCTTCCAATTCAGCTTCCCCCTTTTTCCTCATGCAATTTTATCCATATCTAACGAATGATGTTAAAAGGGCCACACTGAAGCGAGGTCTCGTCGTCCGGAACGATTTCCGGTTGCGCGGAAGTGTCGAGCATTTCAAAAGGGGGTTCGGAAGCGGGTTGGTGTCGGTGCAGGATGTACGTCATGGGCGGTAAGGACCAATTGCCGGTCGATCGGATGCGACTGCGCCGCCGTTCCGGCGCCGCGCGCGGGGTCGTCGCGATGCTTGCCGCGTCGCTGGCGCTCAGTTCGTGCCAGACGCTGTTCGAGCAGGCCTATGTGCCGACCGTCGGCCCTTCCGACAATCCGCAGATCGTCGACGAGGTGCAGAAGGACGATCCGCGTGCGCAAATGGGTGCACGCGAACATCCGCGCATCGTGGCGAGCTATGGCGGCGAATATCACGACGACAGGACCGAGAAGCTGGTCGCGCGGATCACCGGCGCGCTGACGGCCGTGTCGGAGAACCCGAACCAGTCCTATCGCATCACCATTCTCAATTCCCCGGCGATCAATGCCTTCGCCCTGCCCGGCGGCTATCTCTACGTGACGCGCGGCCTTCTGGCGCTCGCCAACGACGCATCGGAAGTGGCGGCGGTGCTCAGCCACGAGATGGCCCACGTGACCGCAAATCACGGCATCGAGCGGCAGCGCCGCGAGGAGGCCGAAGTGATCGCCAGCCGGGTCGTCGCCGAAGTGCTGTCGAGCGATCTCGCGGGCAAGCAGGCGCTGGCGCGCGGCAAGCTCCGGCTCGCGGCCTTTTCCCGCCAGCAGGAGCTGCAGGCCGACGTGATCGGCGTGCGCACGCTCGGCGAAGCCCGCTACGACCCCTATGCAGCGGCCCGTTTCCTCGATTCGATGGCGCGCTACAGCCATTTCACCTCGGTCGATCCCGACGCCGACCAGAGCCTCGACTTCCTGTCGAGCCATCCGAACGCGCCGCAGCGCGTCGAACTGGCGCGCCGCCACGCACGGGCCTTCGGACAGGAAGGCACGTACGGCGAATCGGGACGAGACTATTATCTCAGGGGCATTGACGGCTTGCTCTACGGCGACAGCCCGCAGGAGGGCTATGTCCGCGGCCAGACCTTCCTGCATGGCAGCCTCGGCATCCGCTTCGAGGTTCCCGATGGCTTCCAGATCGACAACAAGGTGGAGGCGGTACTTGCCACCGGACCCGGCGACGTGGCGATCCGTTTCGACGGCGTGGCCGATGCCGAGCGTCGCAGCCTGGCGAATTACATCTCCAGCGGTTGGGTGACGGGGCTTTTGCCGGAAACGATCCGCGAGATCACCGTCAACGGGCTGGAGGCGGCCACGGCGCGCGCCTCGGCCGAGCGCTGGGATTTCGACATCACCGTCATCCGTATCGGGCCGCAGATCTTCCGTTTCCTGACGGCGGTGCCCAAGGGCAGCGCGGTGCTGGAGCCGACCGCGGAAAAACTGCGGGCGAGCTTCAGGCGCATCACGCCGCAGGAGGCGGCCACGCTGAAACCGCTGCGCGTACGTGTCGTCACCGTGGGGCCAGGCGATACGATCGCCACGCTTTCGGCCCGCATGATGGGGACGGATCGCAAGCTCGAGCTTTTCCGGCTGATCAATGCGCTCGGGCCGACATCGACAGTGTCTCCGGGCGCCAAGGTCAAGATCATTTCGGAATGAGAAAAGGGCCGGAATGAACCGGCCCTTCAGGCTGCTGAGCGGTTAAAGGCCTCAGAAGGCCATTTCGCGGACCTGCTCCGCCTTCGGGCCGTAATGGGTGAGCGCGGTCTTCAGTTTTTCCAGGGCCCGGGTCTCGATCTGGCGCACGCGTTCCTTCGAGATGCCGAGTTCGGCGCCCAGTTCTTCCAGCGTGGCGCCGTCCTCGCTCAGGCGGCGGGCCTTGATGATGCGGTTTTCCCGGTCGTTGAGTTCGGTCATAGCGTTGTTCAGCCAGCCGCGCCAGCGTTCTCCGTCGATGATGCCGCTCACCTGCTCATCCGGTGGCAGGTCATCGCTTTCCAGCATTTCCAGCTGTTCGCTGCCATCGCCGTCGCGGCCCTTGATCGGTGCCTGCAGCGAGGCGTCATTGCCCGAGAGACGGGCATCCATGGACTGGACGTCGGCAAGGCTGACGCCGAGCGCCGAGGCGATCTCCTGGTGAATGGCCTGGTCGCTCAGTCGATTGTCGCCCTGGGCGAGCTTGGCGCGCAGGCGGCGCAGGTTGAAGAACAGCGCCTTTTGCGAGGAACTCGTGCCGCCGCGCACGATCGACCAGTTGCGCAGGATATAATCCTGCATGGAGGCGCGGATCCACCAGCCGGCATAGGTGGAGAAACGCACCTCGCGGGCCGGCTCGAACCGGGCTGCCGCTTCCAAGAGGCCGATATAGCCCTCCTGGATCAAGTCGTTGAGCGGCAGGCCGAAGCCGCGGAACTTCGAGGCCATGGCGATCACCAAGCGCATGTGGGCATGGGCGATGCGGTTGCGCGCATCCTGATCGTTGTCGTCCTTCCAGCGAATGGCGAGATCCAGTTCCTCCTGGCGCTCGAGATAGGGCTGAGCCATCGCAAATCGAATGATGTGTCTGTCGGCGGACATGGCTTTCATCGGTTTCTCCATCGGCGGTACGATCAGGATGGGTGTTGTCCCGGCACTCATGCATGAACGGGCAAGAGCCATTCGGGTTCCATCGCGCGTAGGACGAAGTTTCCCAAAGGCAAGGGTTCCGAATGCGGCACGTTCAAAAGGTACTACGGGGAAGATGGGCATCCGGTTCGACACGCGCATGGCAAATGCCGGCTTGCCGCCGTCTTCTCACGCAGTTGTGATGAAGCGTTGCGCTCTCTGGCCGACGGAAGCGGCGTGGTTCAGAGGGTGGGGGAGCGATGCAAGGGCGCCAGACGTGGCACCGGCCAACCCTTGGCGTCGGGCATGAAGACCAGGCGGTAGCGGGCAAAGACATTGGCCAGCAGGAGCGTGAACCAGGCGCCGAAGGACAGCCCGGCAATGACGTCGCTCGGATAGTGCGCACCGACCATGACGCGGCTGAAACCCATCCACAATGCCAAAAGCATGAAGGCAAGCCGGTAGCGCGGCAGAAGCAGGATCAACACCATGAAGATGGCGCCGACCGTGGTCGCATGGCCGGAGGGGAAGCTCTCGAATTTCGAACCGCTGAAGGCGGAAAAGCCGAACGAGCCCCAGTCCTCGAACTGTCCGGGGCGGGCACGACCGATGATGCGTTTCAGGATGTTGGCGGAGAGGCCGGAAAGCGCGACCGCCAGAAAGACATAGGCTCCGATCTGGGCTGAATAGAGCGCGAGGAAACGCTGTTTCAGGTTGGGCGACAGGCGAAAGGAGGCAAGGCCGGTGAGGAACAGCATGGCCGAGGCGATGAGAATCCAGCCCGAACTGCCGAATTCGGTGATCATCCTGCCGAGCGAGCGGGTGAAGATGTCCCGGTGCCGGGAGGCGCCGACGGCCTCGTCGAGGATGAGGAAGGACAGGATGACCAGGTTGGCGGATACGACGGCGAAGATCTGCCAGTAATGCGGCGCCGGCGGGTGCCGGTTGAGGTCACGACGCGTCTTCAGCCATGTCCTGATCTTGTCGATGCCGCTCACGTATCGCCTTCCGCTTCATGCCAGCCTGCCGGGCGGGGGGAAGACCTTCAAGACTTCCCTGAACGACCGGCAGCCGCGGCAAGATGATTGCCGCGGCTTTCAAATGCAAGAGCCTGTCAGGCCGACAGCGCCTTGAACTCGGCGAGGATGGCATCGCCCATTTCGGTGGTGCCGACCTTGGTTGCGCCTTCGCTCATGATGTCGGCGGTGCGGATGCCCTTGTCGAGCACGGCGGCGATCGCCTTTTCGAGGTTGTCGGCTTCCTTGACCATGTTGAAGGAGTAACGCAGGCACATGGCGAAGGAGGCGATCATGGCGATCGGGTTGGCGATGCCCTTGCCGGCAATGTCCGGGGCCGAGCCGTGGACAGGCTCGTAGAGCGCCTTGCGCTTGCCGGTCTTGGCATCCGGTGCGCCGAGCGAGGCAGACGGCAGCATGCCGAGCGAGCCGGTCAGCATGGCGGCGACGTCGGACAGCATGTCGCCGAACAGGTTGTCGGTGACGATGACGTCGAACTGCTTCGGCGCGCGCACCAGCTGCATGCCGCCGGCATCGGCCAGCATGTGCTCGAGCTGGACGTCGGAATACTTGGCCTTGTGGGTCTCGGTGACGACCTGGTTCCACAACACGCCCGACTTCATCACGTTGCGCTTTTCCATCGAGCAGACGCGGTTCTTGCGGGTGCGTGCCAGCTCGAAGGCGACCGAGGCGATGCGTTCGATCTCGTAGGTGTCGTAGACCTGGGTGTCGATCGCCCGCTTCTGGCCGTTGCCGAGATCGGTGATGGTCTTCGGCTCGCCGAAATAGACGCCGCCGGTCAGTTCGCGCACGATCAGGATGTCGAGGCCTTCGACCAGCTCGGGCTTCAACGAGGAGGCATTGGCGAGCGCCGGATAGCAGATCGCCGGGCGCAGGTTGGCGAACAGTTCGAGGTCCTTGCGCAGGCGCAGCAGGCCGGCTTCGGGGCGAACTTCATAAGGTACGTCGTCCCACTTGGGGCCGCCGACGGCGCCGAACAGGACGGCATCGGCGTTCATCGCCTTGGCCATGTCCTCTTCCGAGATTGCCGCGCCGTGGGCGTCGTAGGCGCAGCCGCCGACCAGGCCTTCGTCGGTTTCGAAGCCTGCACCCTGCTCGGCGTTCATGTAGGCGATGATCTTGCGGACCTCGCCCATGGCTTCGGGGCCGATGCCGTCGCCGGGCAGAAGGAAGAGATTGCGCTGTGTCATGGGGAAGCCTCCCTGGCTTTGGAAAAGAGTTGCCGCCTTCTATCGGGCAAAAACCCGCATTTCAAGGACACTCAGCGGCAGAACGGTACGGTGGGAGGCGCCGGGACCGTGTGTTTTCGGTGCGGGGACGAACAGGCCGCCCCCGCGCCGGTCAAGGCTTTGTCACGCCCAGGGATGGGTCTGGGCGTTGGTCTTTTCGAAGGCGGCGATGCTTGCGGCCTTTTCCAGCGTCAGGCCGATGTCGTCGAGGCCGTTCAGCAGGCAGTGGCGCTTGAAGGCGTCGATGTCGAACTTGATGCGACCGCCGTCCGGTCCGGTGATTTCCTGCGATTCAAGGTCGACCGACAGAACGGCGTTGGAGCCGCGGTTGGCGTCGTCCATCAGCTTGTCCAGGTCTTCCGGGCTGACGACGATCGGCAGAATGCCGTTCTTGAAACAGTTGTTGTAGAAGATGTCGGCAAACGAGGTGGAGATCACGCAGCGGATGCCGAAGTCGAGAAGGGCCCAGGGCGCATGCTCGCGCGAGGAACCGCAGCCGAAATTGTCGCCGGCAACGAGGATCTGGGCATTGCGATAGGCCGGCTTGTTGAGGACGAAATCGGGGTTTTCCGAGCCGTCTTCCTTGTAGCGCGCCTCCGCGAACAGGCCCTGGCCGAGGCCGGTGCGCTTGATGGTCTTCAGATAGTCCTTCGGGATGATCATGTCGGTGTCGACGTTGACGACCGGAAGGGGTGCTGCGACGCCGGTGAGCTTTGTGAACTTTTCCATCAGACCCTGCCTTCGGAATGCAATTGGCGAATTCCAGCAGCCATTAGAGGAAAATAGCGCGGATTTGAAGGCCTATATTGGCCAAACGGGTACGCCCGGACGCCGAAGCGTCAGTTTTTCCGGGCCTCCCGTCGGTTCGCCTCAAAGATCGATGATCGTGCCGCGGCCGTCGTTCCACACGCGAATCTCGCGGGCTTGGCCTTGAGTCTTCGCCCTTGCATAGGCCGGAGCCTTCTTCGGCCGCAAGGTCAGCATGCGGGCGGCAAGGGTCAGCGTCAGCACGGCCCCGGCGATCAGCGTCAGCGAGACGGTGAAGACGGCGGCGATGGCGAGCACGACGATGCCGGCGGCGGCAATGGCGAGGGAGCGGAAATTCTGCATGATGGATATCCTTTCTCGTCTGCCAAGGTGGTCCTTCTCCCCTCGAAATGCAAGGGCTTTCCGGCAAATGTCGCCTTGCGTGGGCGTGCAAAGCTTGGCAGAACTCATGGCCATGAAAGCGATCAATTCCCATCATCCGGCGCGGCTGCGCCGCTCGGTCCTCAGCGTTCCGGCGATCAATGTGCGGGCGCTCGAAAAGACGCACGGCCTTGCCTGCGATGCCGTCATCTTCGATCTCGAGGATTCCGTAGCGCCGGAGAAAAAGGCCGAAGCGCGGGACAATCTCAGGCGTTTCTTTGCCAAGATGCCGCTTCAGGGCCGTGAGGCGATCATCCGGGTGAACGGGCTCGAGACGGAATTCTTCGCCGACGACATGGCGGCCGTCATCGCCTGCCGGCCGGATGCGGTGCTCTTGCCCAAGGTGGACGCGCCGGACGATATCCAGCATGTCGCCGATCTTCTGGCCGAGTCGGATGCGACGGAAAGTCTCAGGATCTGGGCGATGATCGAGACGCCACGCGGGGTGTTGAACGCCGCGGCAATCGCCGGCTCGGGGCGGACCGCCGGCGGCCTGCTCGATTGCTTCGTCGTCGGACTGAACGATCTGCGCAAGGAAACCGGCGTGGCGCCCGAGCCGGGGCGGACCTATGTCGTGCCGTTCCTGATGCAGGTGATCCTTGCGGCGCGCGCCTACGGGCTCGACGCGATCGACAGCGTGTCGAACGAATTCAAGGCGCTGGACGCCTATGAGGCGGAATGCGCACAAGGGCACGCCATGGGTTTCGACGGCAAGATGTTGATCCATCCGGCGCAGATCGACGGCGCCAACCGGCATTTCGGCTTCTCGGCGGAGGCGCTCGCCGAGGCAAAGGCGATCGTTTCAGCCTTTGCCGATCCAGCCGTCGCCAGCCTCAACGTCATCAATCTTGACGGCCGCATGGTCGAGCGGCTGCATCTGGAACAGGCCGAGCGGCTGCTCGCCAAGGCTCAGGTCATCGAGGAAAGAGAAAGAGGGATATCGTGAAGCTTTATCGTTTCATCACCGGCCCGGACGACGCGGCCTTTTGCCATCGCGTGACGGCGGCCCTCAATGACGGATGGGAGCTCGCCGGCTCGCCGGCCCTCACCTTCAACGCCCAGGCAGGCGTGGTGACCTGCGGCCAGGCCGTCACCAAGACCATCGAAGGCCGGGACTACGACCCCTCGAAGAAGCTCACCGAACAATAAGCGGCCAGGCCGCCGGCTCGGGGTTCACTCTCCGGCATAGATGTTTTTCCGCAAGGCGCCATTGTTCTTGAAGGATGATTGCGGCCATGGTCGGAGCCGGGCGGCCTGCCGAATATGGGTTGGCGCCCATGCCCCCCACGCATCGCAGGAGAATGCCCGTGCTTACCATCCGTCGTCTCGACATTTCCGATGCCCGCCTGCTGATTGCCGGCGCGGCCGACAAGGCCCGCGAGATCGGCGTGCCGATGTGCATCGCCATCACCGACGAGAGCGGCCAGCTCGTCGCCTTCGAGCGCATGGACGGCGGCAAGGTGACCAGCACGACGATCGCCATCGACAAGGCGTTCACCGCGGCTGCGGCGAAGAAGGCGACCCATGAATATGGCGCGGCCAGCCAGCCGGGCAGCCCGGCCTTCGGCATTCATTCGGCGATCGGCGGACGGCTGATGGTGGTGGGCGGCGGCCTGCCGGTCGTCATCGACGGCGAGGTGGTCGGCGGGATCGGCATCAGTTCGGGCACGCCGGCGCAGGATCTCAGCTGCGCGGAAGCGGGCATTGCCCATTTCCTCGCGACGCGCGGCAATTGATGAATTAGTCCTTCAGCGAAGCGGACATGCCGTCGGATTCCGCGGCGGCATCTTCGGCGCTTTCCTCGATGCGCTCCATGTCGTCGTCCGACAGGCCGAAATGATGGCCGATCTCGTGGATCAGCACATGGGTGATGATGTCGCCCAGGGTTTCCTCGTTCTCGGCCCAGTAGTCGAGGATCGGCCGGCGATAAAGCGTGATGCGGTTCGGCATTTCGCCGGTTTCCATGGTGAAACGCTCGGAAATGCCGCGGCCCTCGAACAGGCCGAGCAGGTCGAAGGGCGTTTCGAGCGCCATGTCCTCGAACACTTCGTCGGTCGGAAAATCGGAAATCTCGATGATCAGATTGCCGGTCAGCGCGCGGAATTCCTCCGGCAGGTGACCATAGGCCTCAATGGCCAGCGACTCGAAGGTGCTGATCGTCGGGGCATGGCGTTCGCGCCAATCTTCGGTCTGGTCGATACGGGCCATCGGTACTCCTTGACTTCGCTTCCATATAGGACCTTTGGCCGGGCTTTTCGAGTGGGAATCCTGTCAAGGAATAAATTCACACTGAATCCGGTTGACTCTTCTGGCAAGCTCTGGAATCTCTAGGAACATATAGAGAACATTCCGACAGGAGAGACGTCATGGGCGCGACCGCTCTGGCGCAGGAGAGGCTTTTTGCCTTGCGCGAAGCCATAGCCAGGATCGAGGGCAAGCCGCTTTCCGGTGGGCTGGAGCCTGTGTCGGAACCATGCGCCGGGCGATCTCATGGCGGCCCACCTGTTCGGGGGAGGGAGGCGACGGGCCTCGAAAACCTTCTGCCGGAGGGTTTTCCCAAAGGAGCGATGGTCGAGGCCCGCGGGGCACAATTTCGCGATGCGGGCGCCGTCAGCGGCTTCGGGCTGGGGCTTTGCCTGTCGGCTCGGCCTGCCCGGCCAAATCAGCGGATATTGTGGATCGGAGATCGTTTCGTCGCGCGTGAAACCGGCTTGCCCTATGCGCCAGGGCTTGCCGATTACGGCCTGCGGCCCGGCGAACTTCTCCATGCCGTGCCGCGCCGTCTGGAGGACGCGCTCTGGCTTGCCGATGCGGCGCTCTCGTGCGGGGCCTTTTCGGCGGTGATGTTCGAGGTTGGCGGCAATCCGCGCGGCTTCGGGTTGACGGAGAGCCGGCGTCTCAGCCTGAAGGCCAAAAGCACCGGTGGTTTTCTGCTTCTTGTCCGGCAGGGCGGGGAAGAGGAAGCGAGCAGCGCTTCCCTTCGCCTGCTTGTCGAACCCGCGCCGGCGGCAGCGCGGCTTCTCCCTGATGGATCGATGCTTGGCGGCAGCATCGGACATTCCGTTTTTCGCCTCGTTCCGGAAAAGAGCCGGCTCGGGGCTCACCCTGAACTGATCCTGGAGTGGAACCGCCATGACCGCCAATTTTACCCCGCAACTCCCGTTCACGCCGGCGCAAGGCCCGTTTTCCGGCCGGCGCGTCCTGGCGCTCTGGCTGCCGCGCCTGTCGACCGACCGGCTGGCGCGCCGGCGCTGGGGGCTGTCGTGGCGTTCGACCGGGCGTCCTGACCATCCGCCGGTCGTCTGCGCCGGCCGGGTCGCCAATGCCATGCGCCTGACCGCGCTCGATGAGGAGGCCGAGGCGATCGGCTTGCAGGCCGGCCAGGCGCTGGCGGAGGCGCGGGCCATCTGTCCCACGCTCGAGGTTGCCGAGGATGATCCGCAGGCCGACCGGCGCTTTCTCGAGGCGATCGCCGACTGGTGCGACCGCTATACGCCGCTGGTGGCGCTCGATGGCGCAGACGGTCTGATGCTCGACATTACCGGCTGTGCGCATCTGTTCGGCGGCGAGGCGGCCCTGGTCGACGATCTGCTCGCGCGGCTTTGCCAATTGGGGCTCGAAGCGCGGGGGGCGATTTCTTCGACGCCCGGGCTTTCCTGGGCGGCCGCCCGCTTTTGCCAAAATCGCGTCGTGGCCGACGGTGAGATGATCGCGGTGCTGTCGCCCCTGCCGCTCAAGGCGTTGAGGATCGATGCCGGTGTGAGCGCGGCCCTGGCGCGCGTCGGGCTCAAGCAGGTGGGCGACCTCCTGGCGGCGCCGCGCGGTCCCCTGACGCGGCGCTTCGGCCCGGATCTGCTTGTCCGGCTCGACCAGGCTCTGGGGCGGGAGGGGGAGGCGATCGTGCCGCGCCGGCCGGTGGCCCTGCTCTCCGTCGAACGTAGGCTTGCCGAGCCGATCCGCGACGAGGAGGTGATCCTCGATCTGGCCGGGCGGCTGGCGGCCGGATTGAAAACCGGGCTGGAGGCGCGGGGGGAGGGTGGCCGCCTGTTCGAACTGCTGCTTTTCCGGGTGGACGGGCGTGTCTGTCGCATCGCGATCGGAGCGGCCTCTCCGCTTCGCGACGGGGATCGCATCAAAGCCCTGTTTGCCGAGCGGCTGTCCGTGCTGCACGACGATCTCGATGCCGGCTTCGGTTTCGAGATCGTTCGGCTCAACGTCTTGCGCAGCGAGGCGCTTGCCGAGAGCCAGGGCAGGTTCGGCACGGTGGCGGAAAAACGCGAGGCGGCGCTCGATTTCGTCGACCGGGTGACGGCGCGGTTCGGCGAGGGCTGCCTCGTGCTGCCCGTCGCCCAGCCGAGCCATTGGCCGGAGCGGGCCTCGAGCCTTGCCCCGCTTGCCGCGGCAACCGCCTTGCCCGCCGATACGCAGCCAGGCCCGCCGGTTCGCAGCGAACGGCCGATCCGGCTTTTCGCCCATCCCGAACCGGTCGAGGTCACCGCCGAAGTGCCCGACGGTCCGCCCGCCAGTTTCCGCTGGCGCCGGGCCCAGCATCGGGTCGTGCGCGCCGAGGGGCCCGAGCGGCTGGCACCGGAATGGTGGATCGACGGGGAAGAGGCATTGCCGCGCGACTATTTTCGCATCGAGGTCAGCGCCGGCCATCGCTTCTGGCTTTTTCGCCAGGGGCTCTACGAGCGCGGCGCCGACCGGCCGAGCTGGTTCATGCAGGGCATTTTCGCATGAGCGCGCCGGCCTTCTTCGAAATCGGCTGCCGCAGCAATTTCTCCTTCCTGGAGGGAGCCTCGCATCCGGAGGAACTGGTGGCGACAGCCACCCGGATCGGCCTGTCCGGCCTTGGGCTTGCCGATCGCAATACGGTGGCCGGGGTGGTGCGCCTGCATGCGGCGGCGAAGATCAAGGGCCTGGCCTTCCGTCCCGGCGCACGGCTGGTCTTTGCCGACGGGACGCCGGAACTCGCCGCCTATCCGATGAACCGGCGTGGCTGGGGACACCTTTGCCGCATGCTGAGCGCGGGTAATCTGCGTTCGCAGAAGGGTGTCTGCACGCTCTACGAAAGCGATCTCGTCGAATGGGCGGCGGATCTGATGGTGGCGGCGATGGTGCCCTGCTTTGCCACCGATGCCCAGGTCAAGGACTATCACGCCCGCCTTGCGCGGCTGGTGGCGCCTTTCCGCGGCAGGCTCTACCTTGCGCTCGTTCCTCGCTATGACGGCCTCGATCGCCTCGCTTTCCGCCGGATCGCGGAGATGGGGCGCGCACTTTCGTTGCCGCTGATCGCCAGCAATAATCCCTTCTATCACGCGCCGGAGCGCAAGCCGCTCGCCGACGTGGTCACGGCCATTCGCGAACATGTGACGGTGGCCGATGCCGGCTTCCGGCTGCAGGCCCATGCCGAACGGCATCTGAAGGAACCCCGGGAAATGGCCCGGCTTTTTCGTGCCTATGCGCAGGCGGTCGCCGCGACGGCGGAGTTCTTCGGCCGGCTCGATTTTTCCCTCGACGAACTCAGCCATCAATATCCCGACGAGGCCATCGGCGGCG
>Ga0209643_1000603_pt1 | contig 55860 bp, 53 predicted proteins | sample AutmiccBRH37_all_FD_187383 | JGI IMG/M metagenome (GOLD analysis project Ga0209643, IMG submission 187383) | Deep subsurface microbial communities from Mt. Terri, Switzerland - Autotrophic microbial communities BRH/37_all (SPAdes) (version 2) | ecosystem: Environmental > Aquatic > Deep...
CCCTCCGTCAGCCGTTCCGGCTGCCACCTCCCCATTGCTGCGCAACAGGGAGGAAAATAGATGACAGCCACCCTCGCCCCCTCACTCTGCCGCTTCGGCAAAATCCTCAGGTTCTGTCCATACCAGCACCGGCTTGCGCGCGGCCTGAGTCTCGTCGAGCCGGCGGCGCGGGGCGAAATGGGGTGCGGTCTTGAGCAGCTCGTCGCCTGCCTTGGCCCGCTCGGCGACCGAGCGGAACGCGCCAATAAACTGGTCGATCGCCGCCTTGCTCTCGGTCTCGGTCGGCTCGACCAGCATCGCGCCGTGCACCACCAAGGGGAAATACATGGTCATCGGATGATAGCCCTCGTCGATCATGCCCTTGGCGAGATCGAGCGTGGTGAGATCATTGGTGAATCCCTTGTCCGAGAACAGAGCCTCGTGCATGCACGGGCCACTGTGGGCGAAGGGTGCATCCAGCACATCCTCGAGACTGCGGAGAATATAGTTGGCGTTGAGCACCGCATCTTCCGCAACCTGCTTCAGGCCGTCGGCTCCGTGGCTCAGGATATAGGTCAGCGCACGGGTGAACATGCCCATCTGGCCGTGAAAGGCACTCATTCGGCCGAAGGTGTGGGGATGGCGGTCCTCCACCGTCTCTTCCTCGACCAGGGTGAGATGACCGTCGGCATGGCGCTCGGTGAAGGGCAGCGGGCCGTATGGCGCCAGTGCCTCGGACAGGACGACGGGACCGGAGCCGGGGCCGCCGCCGCCGTGCGGGGTCGAGAAGGTCTTGTGCAGGTTGATATGCATGGCATCGACGCCGAGGTCGCCGGGGCGGACCTTGCCGACGATGGCGTTGAAATTGGCGCCATCGCAATAGACGAAGCCGCCGGCGGCATGGACGGCGTCGGAAATCGCCTTCATGTCGGGCTCGAACAGACCGCAGGTATTGGGGTTGGTGATCATCACGCCGGCAACATCGGGGCCAAGCCGCGCCTTCAGCGCCTCGAGATCCACCCGGCCGTCGCTGTTGGCGGGAATATCCTCGACCTTGTAGCCGGCAAAGGCGGCGGTCGCCGGGTTGGTGCCATGGGCGCTTTCCGGCACCAGGATGACCTCGCGGGCGTCACCGCGTGCTTCGAGAGCGGCGCGAATGCACAGGATGCCGCAAAGCTCGCCATGCGCACCGGCCTTGGGTGTCATCGCCACACCGTGCATGCCGGTCAGCTCGATCAGCCAGACGGCCAGCTCGTTGATCACGCCGAGCGCGCCCTGCACGCTTTCCACCGGCTGCAGCGGGTGGATGTCGGCAAAGCCCTTGAGCCGCGCCATTTTCTCGTTGAGCCGCGGATTATGTTTCATCGTGCAGCTGCCGAGCGGGAACAGGCCGACATCGATCGCGTAATTCTGGCGGCTGAGCCGGGTATAGTGACGCACCATCTCGGCTTCGGACAGACCGGGTACAGCGATCGGCGCCTTGCGGTCGAGGCCGCCGAGGCGGCTTTCCACTTGCGGAGCGTCGGGCAGGTCAACGCCGCTACGGTGCGGAGAGCCGGTTTCGAAGATCAGCGGTTCGTCGACCATCAGCGCACGGTTGCCGGTATGGGTGGTGACGGCAGCTTGCTCGGGCATGGTCAGATTTCCTTCCTGTTTGGTGGGGCGGCCTTCGGCAAGCATGCTCATGACAATGCTCCTTCGAGCGCTGTGGCCAGGGCCTCGACATCCTCGTCGCTGACGGTTTCCGTCACCGCCACAATCAGCCCGTGAGCGAGCGATTTTTCCTGCGGATAGAGGCGCCCGAGCGACACGCCCGCCAAGACGCGCTGTTCGGCAAGGGCGCGCACGATCGGCCGCGCATCCTTGTCAAGAACCAGCGTGAACTCATTGAAAAAGCTGCTATTCATCAGCTTCACGCCGGGGATGGCCGACAGCCGGTCCGCTGCCTGCACCGCCTTCTTGTGGTTGAGCATCGCCAGCTGACGCAGGCCCTTTTCGCCGAGCAGCGTCATGTGCGCGGTAAAGGCCAGCGCGCACAAGCCGCTGTTGGTGCAGATGTTGGAGGTCGCCTTTTCGCGGCGGATATGCTGCTCGCGAGTGGACAGGGTCAGGACGAATCCCCGCTTGCCTGCGGCGTCGACAGTCTCACCGCACAGCCGGCCCGGCATCTGCCGCAGATATTTTTCCTTGCAGCCGAACAGCCCGACATAAGGGCCGCCGAATTGCAGGCCGACGCCCAGCGACTGGCCCTCGCCGACCACGATGTCCGCGCCCATTTCGCCGGGCGACATTATCGCACCCAGCGCGACCGGCTCGGTGACCACGGCGATCAGCAGCGCCTTGTGCGCCTTGGCCTTTTCGGCAAGCGCCGACATGTCGGCGATGCGGCCGAGAATATCGGGATATTGGACGACGACACAGCTGGTTTCGTCATCAATCTGATCGAGCAGGCTCGGGCCGTCCGTCGCTGCGTCAAGCTGCGGTGCCTCATAGACGATTGTATCCTTGGTGAATTTCGCCATGGTCCTGGCAACAGAGACATAATGCGGGTGCAGGCCGGACGAGACCAGCGCCTTGCTGCGCTTGGTGATCCGCCGGGCCATGGTGATCGCCTCCCAGCAGGCGGTCGAACCATCGTACATTGAGGCATTGGCGACATCGACTCCGAACAGGCGCGCGACCTGTGTCTGAAATTCGAACAATGTCTGCAGTGTGCCCTGAGCAATTTCCGGCTGATAGGGCGTATAGGCGGTGAGGAATTCGCCGCGCTGGATGATATGATCGACACTCGCCGGAACATGATGCCGATAGGCACCGGCCCCGAGAAAGAAGGGCATGTCGCCGGCGGCGTGGTTTTTCCTGGCCAGCGCCTTCATATGCGCTTCCACCGCCATCTCGCCGGCGTGCATCGGCAGACCGCGGATCGGGCCAGTCAGCCGGGCCTCTTCCGGAACATCGACGAACAGGTCATCGACCGAATGCGCGCCGATCTTTGCCAGCATCGATTGCCTATCGTCAGGAGTCAGCGGGAGATAACGCATTTTTGTCTTCCTTCACTTTAGCCCGTCCTTTTCAAAGGTGGGGTTGGGGTGGTTTGGCACCGCCTGTCGCTGCGCGAGCGACGCTGACGCATCGCCGCCACCCCTTGATCCCCTCCTCTAACGAGGAGGGGCGATTGGTCACAAACCGTCGACGAACGCCTTGTAGGCTTTCTCGTCCATCAGGTCGTCGAGCTCTTCCTTGTCGGAGAGCGTCAGCCGGAAGAACCAGCCGTCTTCCTCGGCCGATGTATTGACCAGGCCGGGCTCGTCCTCGAGCGCCTCGTTGACCTCGATCACTTCGCCGGAAACCGCGGCATAGACGTCAGATGCGGCCTTGACTGATTCCACGACGGCGGCATCGTCGCCCTGTTCCAGTTCGGTGCCCACTTCCGGCACTTCGACAAACACGATGTCGCCCAGCTGTTCCTGGGCATAGTCGGTGACCCCGACGGTCGCGGTGTCGCCTTCGACCTCGACCCATTCATGTTCATCGGTAAAATATCGGCTCATGGTCGTTTCCTCTTCCTGTCAATCTATGGCTTGGATTTGCGGTGATAGTGATGCGGCACAAAGGGCATGTCGGCAACGGTGCAGGCAATTTTCCTGCCGCGCTGTTCGACGGTGATGGCGGAGCCCGTTTCTGACCGGTTCATAGGTACATAGGCCATGGCGATGGGGCGCTGCAGCGTGGGGGAGAAACCGCCGCTGGTCACGATGCCGATGGTCGCTCCCGAATCGTCTATGACCGTGGCGCCTTCGCGCACAGGCTGGCGACCGTCGACGAACAGACCGACGCGTTTTTTGTCTGCCTTGTCCGGATATTGGGCGAGTACGCGCTCTGCACCGGCGAAATTGCCTTCCTCGCGCCGCGCCTTCGACAGGGCAAAACTCAGATTGGCTTCGACCGGCAGGATATCGGCGTTCATGTCATGGCCGTAGAGCGGCAATCCGGCTTCCAGCCGCAGGCTGTCGCGCGCACCCAGGCCGATCGGTCGCACTTCGTCCATCTGGGTCAGCGCATTGGCGAGCGCCACGGCCTGGCCGGCCGACAGGCTAATCTCGAAACCGTCCTCGCCAGTATAGCCGGAGCGGCTGATCCCGAGTGGAATGCCGTTCCATTCGAACGATCCGGCCTCCATGAAATAAAGCTTGGCCGCATCCGGTACCAGCCGGGCGAGCGCCGTTTCCGCCTTCGGTCCCTGCAGCGCCAGCAACGCCGTGTCCTCGAGATGGTCGAGCGTCAGGCGGTCGGGCAATTGGTCGCGCAAATAGGCAATATCGTCATGCTTGGTCGCGCCATTGACCACCAGATTGAGGTGATCGCCGCTGTTGGTGACCATCAGATCGTCGAGAATGCCGCCATCCTGGGAGAGCAGCAAGGTGTAGCGAATCTTGCCCGGAGCCAGCGCCGAGAGGTTGCCCGGCGTGATTTTCTCCAGCGCTTCGGCGGCGCCCTCGCCGCTCAGTCGCAGCTGGCCCATGTGGGAAACATCGAACAGGCCCGCTTCGGTACGGGTCCAGATATGTTCGGCCATAACCCCTTCATATTGCACCGGCATTTCATAGCCGGCGAACGGCACCATGCGCGCACCCAAGCCGCGATGCCAGTCGCCGAGCGGCAGTTCCAGGAAATTTTCGATGGTTTCACTCATATTTTTTCCGCATCAAGAAGACAGCCCGCAGCAAAGCCCTGCAAAACTGCCCCCTCTGTCACGGAACCTGAGAGTTTCATCCTCCTTCGCCAAGGCTTCGGCGGACAACCCGCCGTCGCGATAGCGACGAAAACTTACCCCTTCGGTGGCCCGCCCTGGCTAAGCCAACGCGAACTCTTTCCAGAGTGCTTGTGAGAGGTTGCGGTCCGTTGGCCTGAGAGTTTCCGGGGCGGTTGCTCCTTCGGCGGCCTTTCGATCTGTGGGACAGAAAAACGCTCTCCCGCAACATCTCTTGATCCTTGCCCGACGACAGTGATCAAAAGCAGATTCATGAGTGGATCAGTGGGTGGGCGGAGTCAACGATTCTGTTGTGCGGTGCAGAATAAATTGGATCGTCATTTTAGCGACGACTGGAATCCAAACCGCGTTCGGGGATCGAACGTCAGGCGGACCAGCCCCCCGTCTCCGCCGGGGCACCCGATCGGTATGCCTTGGCAAAGGGGAGGGCCAGCCGATTTCAGACCATCCCCCAGATCGCATCATTCTCGTGGACATAGGTTCCCGAGATACTCTTCCCCATCAACGCCATGATCGCCTCTGCCACGTCACTGGCCAGGATCGATCGGTAGCGGCGGAACTTGCCGTGCAGCAGCAGGTCGAAGACCGGGCTGGCGGCAATCGCGATGCTTTCGCCCATCCGGTTTTCGCCGACCCGCTCGCCGCGCAGCAGGCCGGGGCGGATAATGTCGAGACGCTCGAATCGCTGCGCGCGGAGCAGCTCTTCGGCTTCACCCTTGGTCTTCAGGTAGAAGTTCGACGCGCTGCTGTCCGCCATGGTTGCCGAGACCGCTATAAATTGCCGCGCCCCTGCCGCCTTGGCCGCAGCCGCCACCACGCCGACCAGATCGCGGTCGACCGCCGCAAATTCTTCCTTCGATCCCGCCTTTTTAATCGTCGAGCCGAGGCAGGAAACCGCAATATCGGGCTTGATCTTCGCTATGGTCGCCGGCCAGTTTTCCTGCAGCTGGACGTGGACTTTTGCCTTGCCGACATCCTCGCGATACGGGCGTCGCAGCAGCAGATGGAGCTGGCTGTCCTTGCCCTGCCCGACCAGCTTGCGGGTCAGCAGCCCGCCGATCAGGCCGGTGGCACCGACGATCAGGATTTTGTCGGCCATGGTCAGGGTTCCTCAGTCTGTCTATTGATAAGCCGTCATAGCAGCGAAGGCTGCTATCCAAACCAATATTTGGGAAACTCGTAAATTTGGATTTGGCCGCAGCCTTCACTGGGGTGACAGCATCAATTCCGACCGGGAATGGCCCCAAATATTTCCGCGTGCCGGTTCCGGGCGTAGCGGTCGGTCATCCCGGCGAGAAAGTCGGCAATATGGCGGATCCGCGCCGGTTCTGCCTCGGGCAAGGCCGAAGCCCAGTCCATCGGCATCAGTTGCGGCTGCTCGCGATAGGCTTTCACCAGATCGGCGATCATCCGCTTGCCTTCTTCCGCCGCCGCCATCTGCTCGGGATGATAATAGAGATTGTCGTACATGAACCGTTTCAGGACGCGTTCCTTTTCCGCCATGGCATCGGAGAAGCCACCGATCATCTGGTCTGCCTGGCGCACGTCGTCCACCGACCGAATATCGAGCCGTTCGATCCGCTCGCGGGTGGTGTCGAGCACATCATTGACCATCAGCCCGATCTGGTCGCGGATCAGCTCCGGCAACAGCCGGTCGGGCGAGACATCGGCAAAGCGGTTGCGGATCGCCTGCCAGCGCTCGGCAATGAAGGGCAGTTCGAGCAACTGGTCGAGCGTCAGCAGTCCAGCGCGCATGCCGTCGTCAATATCATGATTGTCATAGGCGATATCGTCTGCAATCGCCGCGATCTGCGCCTCCAGCGAAGGCCAGCTGTGCAGATCGAGCGCCAGCGCGTCATTGGCCGCGGCCAGCGCCCAGGTCGGCTGGTCGACAGGTCCGTTGTGCTTGGCCAGCCCCTCGAGCATCTCCCAGGTCAGATTGAGGCCGTTCCAGCGCGGATAGGGCGTTTCCAGCAGGGTCAGGGTGCGAATGGTCTGCGCGTTGTGATCGAAGCCGCCAAAGTCGGCGAGCGCCTCTTCCAGCGCATCCTCGCCGGCATGGCCGAACGGCGGATGGCCGATATCATGGGCGAGGCACAGGGCCTCGGTGAGGTCCTCGTTGAGGCCGAGGGCGCGCGCCAGCGTCCGGCCAATCTGGGCCACCTCGAGACTGTGAGTCAGGCGGACCCGGTAATGATCGCCGTCGGGAGCCACGAACACCTGGGTCTTGTGGCGCAGGCGGCGGAAGGAGATCGAATGGATGATCCGGTCGCGGTCGCGCTGAAAATCATCGCGCGGACCGCGCGTGACATCGCGCTTTTCATCATGCTGCCGGCCCCGGCTGTGTGCCGGATTGCTGGCATAGCTTTGCAGCGATATCATTTGGTCAGCTCGTTGACCTCGACACCATCGGCGCTGGCCCAGGCAAAACCGTCACCGCCATCCTTGCGATAGTCGGCTTCAAAGGCCTTTGCCGCCTTGAAGTCATCGAACGGGCCGATCACCATTCGCCGGGTCTGACCCCATGGCGAGGTCCAGCCCTTCTGCCCCTTGAACAGATCCGGATGCTTCTTCGTGAGCCGTCTATAGTCAAATTTCAGCGCATTGAGATTGGAGCCGGTAGCGATCTGCACCCAGTAGCGTTTGGGATGCTCGGGCTCTTTGGGTTTGACCGGGGTCTTCTCCACAGGCTTGGCAACGATTTTGGGTTTTGGCTTGGCGGGCTCGATTTCGTCCAGATCAACTGGAACCACTTGGGTTCTGGTCTCCTGCTCCGGGATATTGATGCCGCTGATAATTTCGGCAAGCGGCCGGCTGCCTGCAGACGCAGCCGCAGCCGCAGCCGCGCTGTCTGCGGAGGCCTTAGCCGACCGGGCCAGATCGAAATTGACCAGATTTACCGGCCCGCCGGTCCGGGTCGGGATTGCCGGGGGACTGGCCGCGCCAGGCTCGGCGGCTCTCTGGGCGATGGTCCGGGATACTGGCTCGACCTGGGTCACGGACTGGCGACCGGCGATTTCCACCTTGCGCTCAACGGTTTGCGACACCAGCACGGGCGGCTGACCAACCCCGAGCGTGGTGGCGAAACCGGGGGAAGAGCTGTTATTGGCTGCTCTGGTTTCTGTGGTCTTGATCTGATTCGGCAGGCTCTTTCCCGGGACAGGGTCCGGCTCTGCCCGTGGCGGTGGCGCAGAGAGCGGTGCCGATGCCCGGTCGACGCGGGCCAGGCTGGTCGCACGGCCGGAATCCGCAGCGGACGGAGCGGGCAATTCCTTGGCGGACAATTGCACCACCTCGCTTCTCTTCACGCGCCGGTTCGATTTCCGTTCGGGTATTCTGCGGTCCGCGACGCCGGGACGCCGGCGCGGAGACTTGTCGGGCATGGCGAGTACCCGCGGGCGATCACTATTCGCGCCCAGTGCCTCTCCCACAGGAATCAGACCCGCATCGGGCCCGTTGCCGCCCCGGACAGCCAGATTGGATGCCAGTTGCACGGCCGCCACATCAACACCGACATTCTCGCTGGCGGGGAAATGGCCAAAATGCACGGCAGCTGCCTTTTGCGCCGCTGTCAGCTTGGGCATGCGTTCAAAAAAGGGCTTGATCGCTCTCGCCATCCGCTGCTCCATCGTCTTTTCGACGATATCCTCTGCATCCTTTTTCCTGCCGTTCATGGCAAAGATAAATGCCCGGTTGCGCCAGGCGTCGCGATCGCTTTTCATGAGCAGCGGGTTGAGCTGCGCTTCTGCCAGTTCAACGTCGCCGCTGATCCCGAGCGAAATCGCATAGCGCTTGATCAGCTGATCGGTGCTGCCGTAGCGCATCGCCAGTTCATAGTCTTTCTGGGCATCCCGGTTCCGTCCGATCAGGTCATAGGCAAGACCACGATCAGCGGCAATTTCTCGGGCCGCTACGCCATTGGCAACCGCCTGGTCGAAATAGCGGAGCGCGCCAAACGGATTTTCCTCGGCCAGCAGCGCCCTGCCGAGCCCGGCCTTGACCCGGCCGCTCGATCCGTAAATCTGGTCAGCCTTGGCCAGAAAACCGATCGCCGCGCGCAAATCGCCCATCTCGAGCGCTGCAAGGCCGGCATCGGCGAGAGCCGATGAATCGTTCGAGTCGACCGCAATCCGGCGCAGGGCATCCTGCAGATTTTCGCTGCTGGACTGGGAACCGGTTTGGGCATGGGCGGGCTGGTGCGCCACAGCCGTGCCCGCGAGCACAACTGACAATGCCAGTACAAATCTGAATCTATGTTTCACAATTTCTATAAAGGAATGATTGTGCATAAAATCAATCGTTCCCGTTATCCAGCGAGGTCAATGGTGGCACGCGAAAGACAAACTCCCTTGCGCCCCACGATCAGCCGGTCAAGCTCTGTGACCGGAACCCGACCCTACTGGTTGTTCTGCCGATTCAAAAAGCGCGGGATGTCTAGCGGATCGCGAGACTTGTCGTCATCGCCATCGTCGTCCTCATCGCTTTTCGACCCGCCACGCGTCAGATTGGACATCCGTTCGAACAAGGTCCCGCCGCCGGTCGCGACACGCGGTGCCGGGGGTACCCGGCTGGCCGAACTGCTAACGGCCGCTTCATCCGCATCATCGCGCTGGATCGCTTCGTCGCCGAGCACCAGCTCGTCTTCTTCGGGAGCCGGTTTTGCCGATGCAATGCCGGGCGTCAGCGAAGCAAAGGAGGGCCTTGCGGCCATATCTTCGTCGTCATCATCACCGTAAGTGGCGACGGGAGTCACCGGCGCTTCCGGTTCGGCTTCTGCGCGTGGCTCCGGCTCCATTTCGGTTTCGGTTTCGGTTCCGGTTCCGGTTTCCTCGACAGCTTCCGCTTCGCTGGTGTCGCTGATGTCGCTGGCGATGGAAGACGCAAAACTGGGTACAGCAGGCGCTTCCTCGGGCTTTCTTGCCGGACTGCTCATCGCAAAGGATGCCGGCGGCGCGGTCGAAGACATGCTGCCGTCGCTGTCGATGCCGGTGGCCACGACCGACACACGGATGCGACCGTCCAGATTCGGATTGAAGGCGCTTCCCCAGATGATATTGGCGTCCGGATCGACCAGCTCGCGAATATGGTTGGCGGCCTCGTCGACTTCCATCAGGCGCATGTCCTCGCCGCCGGTGATCGAGACGATGACGCCCTTGGCGCCCTGCATCGACACGCCGTCGAGCAGCGGGTTGGCGATCGCCTTCTCCGCGGCTTCGAGCGCGCGTCCGTCGCCTTCCGCTTCGCCGGTACCCATCATCGCCTTGCCCATTTCGTGCATCACGCTGCGCACGTCGGCAAAGTCGAGGTTGATCAGGCCCGGCATGACCATCAGGTCGGTAATGCCGCGAACGCCCTGCTGCAGGACTTCGTCGGCAAGCAGGAAGGCTTCCTTGAAGGTGGTGTTGGGATTGGCGACCAGGAACAGATTCTGGTTCGGAATGACGATTAACGTGTCGACATTCTTCTGCAGTTCCTCGATGCCCGCTTCGGCTGCCCGCATCCGGCGCGTGCCTTCGAAGGTGAAGGGCTTGGTCACCACGCCGACGGTCAGGATGCCGCGGTCGCGCGCGGCCTTGGCAATCACGGGAGCAGCGCCGGTACCGGTGCCGCCGCCCATGCCGGCGGCGATAAAGCACATATGGGTGCCTTCCAGCGCCTGCTCGACAAGATCGATGGTTTCTTCCGCTGCTGCGCGGCCGACCTCGGGCCGTGAACCGGCACCGAGACCCTGAGTAATGTCGGGGCCGAGCTGAATACGCCGTTCGGCGGTCGAGCTGTTGAGCGACTGCGCGTCGGTGTTGGTGACGATGAAATCAACCCCTTCGACCTGCGCTGCGATCATGTTGGCAATGGCATTGCCCCCTGCTCCGCCAACCCCGATAACCGCGATTTTCGGCTTCAGTTCTTCGACTTCCGGTGGGCCAATATTGATACTCATCTCACTGTCTCCCGAGACATTTTATCGTCCTGTAATATTTGTTTAACGCTTTGCACAAATTTACTGTGGGAATCACCCGAAAAGTTAATTTTTTTTCATCAAATTTTTAAAAATTTCCGCGGATCGCCGACATCAGCCGTCCGATCACGGCGGAACCGCCATATCTGTGAACATTCTGATGGCCGGCCGACATCGACCGCAGATCGACGGGGTCCTGCGAAGCATAGAGCGCCAGCCCGGCGAGACCGGCAAAAGCGGGACCGCTATGGGCTTCGGGAAGCGCGCTGAGGCCGGTCGGACGGCCGATCCTGACCGTGCGGCCCAGAGCGGACTGGGCGTAGTCGGCAATGCCCTTGAGTTCCGCGCCGCCGCCGGTGAGCACGACCTGCCGGCCCACCGGTCCGGTGAAGCCGAGATCCTTCAGCGAGCGGCCGATTTCGCCGATCAGATGATCCAGCCGCTGCCGGATGACCGAGATCAGCTGGGCGCGGGTGATCCGGCCCTCTTCCTCCGGATGATCGGTGCTCTTGTCGAGATCGAGATTTATGACATCATGATTGTCCCGCGGGCTGGTGGTGGCAGAGCCGTAGAAGCATTTTATCCGCTCGGCCTGCGCGCGCCGCAAGCCGAAGGACGAGGCGATATCGTCGGTAATATCGGCAGCGCCATAGGGCAAGGTAGTGAGGCCGACCAGCATGCCGCCGGCGAAGAGCGAGACATTGGTCACTTCCGCGCCCATTTCCACGAGCGCCACGCCCAGCTCGCGTTCCTCGCGCGAGAGGCAGGCAGTGCCCGCGGCAATCGGCGAGGCAACAATGGATTTCACGTTGAGATGGGCACCACGGACGCTCATCTCGATATTGCGGACCGGCGAGGCTTCGGCGAGGATGACATGGATGTCCACCCCGAGGCGGTCGGCGTGCAGGCCTTTCGGCTTCTTCACTCCGTTCAGACCGTCGAGCGTATAGAGCGCGGGCTGCGCGTGCAGCACCATCTTGCCTTTCGGGTCGATGCTGTTGCGGCCGGCGTCGAGCAGCAGGTCGATATCATCCTGTTCGATCCGGTGGCCGCCCAGCTCGGTTTCGACCGATGTCAGCAGGCTCTGCAGACCGCCGGCCGAAAAGCTTACCCAGACATCGTCGATATTCGTGCCGGCAATGCGCTCTGCCTGTTCGACCGCATCCCGGACGTCCATTTCGGTGGTCTCGGTATCGGCAATATAGCCCCGCTTCACGCCCTTGCTGGCGCGCTGGCCGGTGCCGAGAACGGTCAGTTCGCCATTGTCCATCCGCCCGGCGATCATCGCCGAAATCTTCGACGATCCGATGTCCAGGGATGTGAAGATTTTTTCTACCCGTGCTGCCATGAGTCTAGCCCTTCCCCGCGATCATATATTGCTGTGTGGTCAAGTTTCCGGATCTTCCGCTTGTGCCTTGGGCGGCATCCGCAGATAGGCGCGCTCGGCATCGCGCAGGTCGAAATGCACGACCCCGCGTCCGAGCAGGCGGTTGACGCCATCCATGCGGGCGAAATTGAGCAGTGCCGCCGATGCCGTTTCCTCGCCTTCCGGCAGCGCCAGCGTCTCGCCGCTGTCGAATTCCAGGTCCCAGCGGCGGTTGCCGATCCAGGTCGCGCCGGTCACCATCGGACGCAGCGCCGGGGCGACATCGAGCAGTTCATCCAGCTGGGTGAATTTCAGATTGGCCTTCTTGCCGACGATTACCGGCAGGTCGGGAATTTCTTCCCGGGTGATATTTTCCAGCGGAAAGCCGGTCTTGTCGATCAGCGACAGCTGGCCCTGATTCTGCCAGACCGCGACCGGTTCGCGCTCGATAATGTCGACGACCAGCGTGTCGGGTAGCCGGCGCGAGATTCGGGCGTCCTTGATCCAGCCATTGGCCATCAGGTCCTTGCGCACTTCGTCGATGTCCACCAGCAGCATCGAGCGATCCTTCTGGGCCAGCGTGATCTCGTAGACCTTCAGTTCGTCGATGCGGTTGACGCCGGTCACCTCGACCCGCTTGACTTCGAAACCCGCCTTGCCGATCGCCGCCGCGACCTCGGTCCTGATGCGGTCATTGATGCCGGAATAATGGGCGACACTGAACGCGCCGAGAATGAACACGCCAACCAGGCCCCAGGTCAGGCCCTTTTGCACCTGGGCTTCGGTGACCGGCATGGCGCGCAAAATCTTGTCGAAGATCGAGACCTGCCGCACCTTGCGCCTGGCCTGCTTGCGCGGCTTGCCTCTTGCCTGCCGATGTTTCCGGGTGGCTGTCATAGCGCTTCTCTCACGATTATCTCGACCAGTTGTTCGTAGCTGATGCCCATCTGCCGCGCCTGTTCGGGCACCAGGCTGAGCGGGGTCATGCCGGGCTGGGTATTGGTTTCGAGCACGAACAGGCCAGCCGCCCCCTGTTCATCGTCCCAGCGAAAATCGGTCCGCGACGTTCCCTTGCAGCCCAGAATCTGATGTGCGCGCAGGGCATAGTCGAGGCAGAGTCTCTCGATCTCTGCCGGGATTTGAGCGGGACAGACATGTTCGGTCAGCCCCTCGGTATATTTGGCATCATAGTCGTAGAAGCCCTGCGCGGTTTTCAGTTCGGTCACGCACAGCGCCTTGTCGCCCAGCACGGCCGTGGTCAGTTCGCGGCCGCGAATGAACGGCTCGGCGAGCAGTTCGTCAAATTCCTGCCACGGGCCGGTCGCTTCGCGGCTGATCGGGCAGCCATAATTGCTGTCAGCGGTAACGATCGCGACGCCGACCGAAGAACCCTCGTTGACCGGTTTCAGGACATAGGGACGGGGCAGCGGATCCGCCTCGTAGAGGCTGGCGCTGGAGACGACCTTGCCCTTGGGCATCGGGATACCGGCGGGCACCAGCTGCTGCTTCGTCAGTTCCTTGTCGATCGCAATCACCGAGGTAGCGAGCCCGCTGTGGGTATAGGGAATCTGCATCAGGTCGAGCATGCCCTGGACAGTGCCATCCTCGCCGGGGACGCCGTGCAGGGCATTGAACACCACATCGGGACGGATGCCGTCGAGGATGATCGCGACATTGCGATCCATGTCGACCCGGCTCACCTTGTGGCCGTTTTTCTCCAGCGCGTCGGCCACACCCTTGCCGCTGGTCAGCGACACTTCGCGCTCGGCCGACCAGCCGCCCATCAGGACGGCGACATGGAGTTGCTTTTTGTCTTTTGCGGTCATGCCTTGTTCCCTACCCGCTGGATTTCCCATTGCAGTTCGACGCCCGAATGGGCCTTGACCCGCGCACGGACTTCTTCGCCGAGGGCCTCGATATCGGCGGAAGTCGCGCCGCCCAGGTTGATCAGGAAGTTGCAATGCTTTTCCGAAACCTGCGCCTGGCCGATCTGCAGGCCGCGGCAGCCGGCCTCGTCAACCAGTTGCCAGGCTTTATTGCCTTCCGGATTCTTGTAGGTGGAGCCTCCCGTTTTGGTACGCAGCGGCTGCGAGGCTTCGCGTTCTTCGGCGATGCGCTTCATTTCGGCACCTATGACTTCCGGGTCGCCGCTTTCGCCGACGAAGGTCGCGCTCACGACGATCGACCCTTTGGGCAGGTCCGAGTGGCGATAGCTATAGCCCATGTCGCCGAGCGGGATGGTCACCAGATCACCATGACGCAGCACCACATCCGCGCTTTCCAATATGTTGCAGACCTCCCGGCCATAGGCACCCGCATTCATCCGCACCGCGCCGCCGATCGTGCCGGGGATACCGCGCAGGAATTCCATGCCGGCGATGCCCTGGTCGCGGGCCTTGCTGGCGACCGAGATGCCGGGCGCCCCTGCCCCGCAGCTGATCCGCAGGCCGTCGGTTTCGATGCCGGCAAAGGCCTTGCCCAGCCGGACCACCACGCCACGGATACCGCCGTCGCGGATGATCAGATTGGACCCGAGGCCCAGCGGCCAGACCGCAATCTCCGGATCGAGATCGCGGAGAAACTGCTGCAGATCGTCGATTTCCTTTGGTTCGAACAGCCATTGCGCGGTCCCGCCGCTCTTGAACCAGACGAGCGGTGCCAACGGCGCGTCTTCGGTCAGCTTGCCGCGCGTTTCGGGCATGGTGGCAACCGCGGTCATTGCGTCGCCCCCGACCATGCTCCGGAGCCCAGTTTCGGAAAGCGGCTCATTTCCGCGCCTCCGCGATATTGTCGGCGAGAGAGGCCGCCCATTTGGTGATGTCCCCTGCCCCCAGGCAGATGATCATGTCCTTTGGCTGGACGATGCTGGCCAGCCGCTCGGCCAGCGCCTGCTCGTCCGCTACCGTTTCCGCCTGGCGATGGCCGCGCACCTTCAGTCCCTCGACCAGCGCTTCGCTGTCGATCCCCTCGATCGGGTCCTCGCCGGCGACATAGACCGGCGTCGCAAAGACCATGTCCGCATCGTTGAACGCGCCCTGAAATTCTTCCATATGATCGCGTAACCGGGTGAAGCGATGCGGCTGGACCACGGCGATGACCCGCCCTTCGGCACCTTCGCGCGCGGCCGAGAGGACGGCCTGGATCTCTACCGGGTGATGGCCGTAATCGTCGATGATGGTTACGCCGTCGATTTCGCCCACCTTGGTGAAGCGCCGCTTGACGCCGCCGAAATGGTCAAAGCCCCTGGCGATTTTCTCATCGCTGATGCCCATTTCCAGCCCGACGGCCACAGCGGCAATCGCATTCTGGACATTGTGGCGCCCCGGCATCGGCAGTTCGATTCCGATGATGGTCCGAACCTCCCCCTCTCGGTCGCGGATGGTGACGTCGAAGCGATTGCCGCCGGGCACCGGTGTCACATTGACGCCCTTGACATCGGCCTGGGCGGAAAATCCGTAGGTGATGATCCGCCGGTCGCGGATCCGGGGCAATATGGCCTGCACCTCGGGATGGTCGATGCACAGGATGGCGGCGCCGTAAAAGGGAACATTCTCGATAAATTCTACAAAGCTGTCCTTGATCTTGTCGAAGCTGCCATAATGGTCGAGATGCTCGGCATCGATATTGGTGACCACCGCGATCGTGCCGTCAAGCCGCAGGAAACTGCCGTCGCTTTCGTCAGCCTCGATCACCATCCACTCGCCGGCACCAAGCCGGGCGTTGGAGCCATATTGGTTGATGATGCCGCCGTTGATCACGGTCGGATCGATTCCGCCGGCGTCGAGCATCGCCGCGACCATCGAGGTTGTCGTGGTCTTGCCGTGGGTGCCGGCGATCGCAATCGTCGATTTCAGCCGCATCAGTTCGGCCAGCATTTCGGCGCGGCGGACCAGCGGAATCCGATTGGCCAGCGCCGCTTCCACTTCCGGATTGCCGCGCTTCACCGCTGTAGACGTAACCACAACCGCAGTGCCTTCGACATTTTCCGCGCTATGGCCGATCTTCACGTCAATACCCTTGGCCCGCAGCCCCTCGACCACATAGCTTTCGGCAATATCGCTGCCCTGCACCTGATAGCCGAGATTGTGCATGACCTCGGCAATGCCGGACATGCCGATGCCGCCAATGCCGACAAAGTGAATCGTCCCGATATCGGTTCCGACAGCCTTCACTGGGCAGCATCCTTCGCCAAAGCTTCCTTGCGCGACGACAGCTGCTGCGGCATTTGCCGCTCTGCCTTCATCGCCTTGCCGAGCGGCGCGGTGCCGAAGCTTTCGACCAGATCGGCAAGATCATTGACCGCTTCCGGCCGGCCGCATTTTGCTGCGAAACGCGCGGCATTTTCCAGCGCGCCGGGCTGCAGCGCCATTTTCTGCATCTGCTTGGCCAGTTCCTTGGCGGTGAAACGCGACTGGGGGATGGATCGGGCGCCGCCGGATGCCACCATTTCCTTGACATTATAGGCCTGGTGGTCGTCCATCGCGCTCGGCAACGGGATCAGGATCGCGGGTCGACCGGCGGTAGTCAGTTCGGCAATCGTTGAAGCCCCCGCCCGGCCAATCACCAGATGCGCCCAGCCGAGACGTTCGGGCAGGTCGGGCAAATAGGTGGCCAGTTCCGCCGGGATATCATGTTCCGCATATGTCGCCCGCACCCGCTCGATATCATCCTCGCGGCATTGCTGGGTGATCTGCAGACGGCGGCGCAAATGCATCGGCAGCATCGCCATCGCATCCGGCACGACATCCGACAGGATCGACGCGCCCTGGCTGCCGCCTGTCACCAGTACGCGGAAAATGCCGTCTTCGGACAGCGGCGGATATGGCTCATCGCGCAGCGCAACGACTTCCTCGCGGACTGGGTTGCCGACCAGATGGACCTTTTCCTGATATTTCGGCTTGATCCGCAAAACATCGGGATAGGCAGTGGCAATGGCGTTGACCGAACGCGCGGCGAGCCGGTTGACTCGCCCCAATACCGCATTCTGTTCGTGCACGATCGTCGGAATGTCGCGGCTGTTCGCGGCCAGCAGAGCGGGATAGGCGGGATAGCCGCCGAAACCGACCACCGCCGAGGGCTGAAATGTCTCGTAAAGCTGCATCGCCATCCGGCGACCCTTGAGAATGGCGCGAACCCCGCCCAGCCAGCTGCGCGGGTCCTTGGTGATCCGGCCGGCGGGCAGGACGTGGACCTGTCCTTCGTCAACCATGCCGGGAATTTTTGCGCCGCGCGCATCGGTGATCAGCGCCACCCGGTGGCCGCGCAGCACCAGTTCTTTGGCCAGCGCATAGGCCGGGATCATGTGACCGCCGGTACCGCCCGCTGCCAGCACATAATGTTTCGAAAAACTCATACCGCTATCCGTCCTTGCTCGGGCCAGGCCGAGACATATTGTGAACGGTCAAGATACGGGTTCCGGCGCGTAAAGGCGAGCAAAAGTCCGATACCGATGCACAGCGCAAGGATCGATGAGCCGCCATAGCTGATCAGCGGCAGGGTCATGCCCTTCGAGGGAAAGAGCTGGAGATTCACCGCCATGTTGATCAGCGCCTGGCCGCCCAGCTGCGCCGCAAGACCGGAGACGGCGAGAATGATGAAATTATCCTCCTCGTCGAGCAGGCGCAGAAACACGCGGACGATGATCGCCAGATAGACCAGCGCGATCGCCATGCAGGCGAGTAGGCCGAATTCCTCGCCGATGACCGAGAATATATAGTCGGTATGCGCTTCGGGCAGGTTGAATTTCGCCGTCCCCAGCCCGGGTCCGGTACCGAGCAGTCCGCCGCCGGTCAGCGCCTTGTGGGCGAACATCACCTGGTCATATTCGCCGCCGCCGAACAGCCACGCGTTGATCCGCTCGGTCGCCACGGGATAGAGGAAATAGGCCCCGACCAGGCCGCCCACTCCCGCAGTACCGATCGCAGCGATCAGCCGCGCCGACAGGCCGGACACGGTCATCACGGCGAACCAGATGCCGCAGATCAGGATCGTCTCCCCGAGATTGGGCTGCATCATCATCAATATGGCGATGATCCCGGTCAGGATGACCGATAGGGATATCACCGGCAGCGCCGGATCCTTGATCCTCAGCGACAGCAGCCACGCCAGAGCCACCGCGTAGAGCGGCTTGAGAAACTCGCCCGGCTGGATCGTGGCAAAACCATAGCCGATCCAGCGCTGTGCGCCATTGACCGATTTTCCGAACACCGGGACCAGAAACAGCAGAGTGAAAGCAGCGACGGCGCCCAGGATCGCGAAGCGTCGGGCCTGTTCCTTCGGTAGCATCGAGATCACCAGCATCACCGGAATACCGACGATCACCCAGCCAAGCTGCCGGTAGAAATAATAGAGCGGGTCGATGGTGACGGCTGCGGTGCTTTGTTTCAGCGCGGTCACCGGTGACGCCGCTGCCACGGCGATCAGCCCGATGGCGATCAAGGTCAGGATCAGGCCGAGCAGCACCCGGTCAAGCTCCCAGAACCAGATCGCGAGCGGCGACCGGTCGCTGCGCCCGAGACGGGATTGCAGCTGGAACCGCTTCTTTTTGAGGCCGCCAGCGAGTTCCGGAAGCGGATGGACGGGTCCCGTACCATGTTCGGATGCACTCATCGGCTTGCCTCCCCTGTTGCGGTGCCGATCAAATCACTCTCGATCACCGACGTCACGGCGCAGCGGAAACAATTGCCACGCGCTTCGAAATCCCGGAACTGGTCGAACGACGCGCAGGCCGGTGACAGCAATATCACTTCACCCGGCTTCGCATTGGCTGCCGCCCGCTGCACCGCGGTCAGCATCATTTCGCAGGGCTCGACCGGGAGATGGTCGGCGAGCAATTTTCCAAACAAGGGGCCGGCTTCGCCAATCGTATAGGCGCGGACGACATTATGGTAAAAGGGTTCGCATTCGGCGAGACTGTCGCTCTTGGGCAGGCCGCCCAATATCCAGTGAATCTTCGGATAGGCTCCCAGCGCCGGACCGGTCGAAGCCGGATTGGTGGCCTTGCTGTCATTGACGAACAATACGCCGCGCGATTCGGCAATGCGCTCCATGCGGTGCGGCAGGCCGTTGAACGACTCCAGCGCCGGGCGCCATTGCGCTTCGCCGATGCCCAGGGCCTCGACGGTGGCGATGGCCGCTATCGCATTCTGGAGATTATGCGGCCCCTGCAGCGACGGCCAGTCCTGCTGCCCGGCAATTTCCGCGGTACTGGTGTCGACAATATTCTTTATCCGTCCGAGGTCGCGCAGCCCGTCCAAGGCCAGCCGGGTCTTTTCATCCTTGCTGGCAAATATCGCAATATGGTCCGATCCCAGCATGTCGAACAGCCGCGCCTTGGAGGCGGCATAGACATCAAAGCCGTCGTAGCGATCCAGGTGGTCGGGGCTGATGTTCAGCAGCACGGCGACATCGCAGTCGAGACTGCTGGTCAGGTCGATCTGGTAGCTCGACAGTTCCAGCACATAGACACCGCCCTCGGGCAGCGGTTCCTGCGACAGGATCGGAACGCCGATATTCCCGCCCATCACCGCCGGCAGGCCGGCGCTGGTCAAGATATGATGGACCAGCGCGGTGGTCGTCGACTTGCCGTTGGTGCCGGTGATGCCGACGACCCGGTGGGACGGCAGCGAGTCGCGGGCCTGGGCAAAAAGTTCGATATCGCCAATGATCGGCACACCCTCGGCCATGGCCTTGCGCGCAATCGGATGGCTGTTCAGCGGCACGCCCGGAGACACAACAATTGCGTCATAACCGGTTAGATCGGATTCCAGGGGGTCGGCAATCAGCGCCTTGTCGGCGACGCTCTCGCGCAATTCTTCGCGATTGTCCCAGGCGAGCAATTCTGCGCCGCTTGCATGCAGGCTTTCCAGCACCGCCATGCCGGACCGGGCCAGTCCGAGAATGGCATAGCGCTTTCCGGCAAAGGCGGGGGAGGCAATCATCTCAGTTTCAACGTCGCCAATCCGGCCAGCGCGAGCACCAGGCTGATGATCCAGAATCGGATCACAATGGTGGATTCGGACCAGCCAAGCTGTTCAAAATGATGGTGGATCGGTGCCATGCGAAAGACGCGGCGACCGGTGCGCTTGAAGAAGAATACCTGAACGATGACCGAGACCGCTTCGAGCACGAACAGGCCACCGACCAGCGCGAGCACTATTTCATGATGGATCGATACAGCGATCGCACCGAGAGCGCCGCCGAGTGCGAGGCTTCCCGTATCCCCCATGAAAACCGCAGCGGGCGGCGCATTGAACCACAGAAAGGCGAGACAGGCACCGATCACGCAGGCGCAGAAAATCGCCAGTTCGCCAGCGCCGCGCACAAACGGGATCCCCAGATATTCGGAGAAGACGGCGTTGCCGGACAGATAGACGAGAACCAGAAAGGTGGCGCTGGCGATGACAACCGGCATTGTGGCGAGGCCGTCGAGGCCGTCGGTCAGATTGACCGCATTGCCTGCCCCGACAATCACGAACATCGCAAAGGGTATGTAGAAATAGCCGAGGTCGATCTGGACGTCGTTGAAAAAGGGGACGTAGAGGCTGGTCCCGATTTGCTGCACGATCAGCCATGTCGCGAAGCCGGCAACGGCAAATTCGAGCAATAGCCGGACCCGGCCCGGAACGCCCTTGTGGCTGGCTTTGCGGACCTTATCATAATCATCCATGAAGCCGATGGCACCAAAACCGAGCGTGACGAAGATGCAGGCCCAGACGAATATGTTACTGAGATCCATCCACAGGAACAGCGACAGCACTACGGAAATCAGGATCATCAGGCCGCCCATGGTTGGCGTGCCGGCTTTTTTCAGATGGGTGATCGGACCGTCCTCGCGGATCGGCTGCCCCTTGCCCTGCCGCATGCGCAGCATGTTGATGAACTTGGGCCCGATCAGCAGGCCGATGAACAGCGACGTCGAGACGGCGGCACCGGAACGAAAGCTGAGATACCGAAAGACGTTGAAAATGCCTTCGAATTCAAGCCATTGGGCCAGCAAATAGAACATTAATACTCCCCGCTCGCCAGCGCGGAAACCGCGGAGGAAAGCCCCAGATAATTTGATCCCTTGACCAGAAGGAGATCCCCGTCGCTGAGCAATTTTGCGACCTCGGTCAGCGCCTCCGAAGCATTGGCGGCATGTGACATTTTCACGCCCCGATCAAGGCCCTGTTCCAGTTTCGCGGCAGTATGTGTCATATCATCGCCGACCAAGATGACGGCTTCGGCGCCGGATGCCAGAATATCCTCGGCCAGGGCGGTGTGATAACGGGCGGATTGCTCGCCCAGCTCACCCATTGCACCGAGCAATATTATTTTGCGGCCGACATTTTTTTCGCCCGAAAAATGGCGAAGCGTGGCCTTCATCGAAGCCGGATTGGCGTTGTAGCTCTCGTCGATAACTGTCGCCGTGCCGCCGGATTTCAGCGTTATGAGATGACGTCGGCCACGGCCGTCGATGCCGGTCATTTCGGCCAGCGCCAGACCGGCCGAGGCAAGGTCCCCGCCGACCGCGCGCACCGCCGCCAGTATGGCGAGGGAGTTGGACACCCAGTGCAGCCCGGCTTCCGCGATCGTGAAACAGAGGCTCTGGTCGCCAAGCCGGGTGGTGACCAGCGAACCACCGCGGGGAGCAGAGACGATATCAATCGCGCGCACATCGGCCCCGGCTTCAAATCCGAAGGAGATGACATGATCCGCATGCCGTTCCGCCTTCTTGCGCAGCCGCCGGTAATGCGGGCTGTCGTGCGGGATGATCGCCGTTCCACCTGATACCAGGCCTTCGAATATCTCGGCCTTGGCATCAGCTATACCGGCCTCGCCAGTAGGAAAATTGCCGATATGGGCCGGTGCAATCGCGGTGATGATCGCGACATGCGGTCGCACCAGCCGGGTCAGCGCCGACAGTTCATGGGCGTGATTCATGCCCATTTCGAAAATGCCATAATGCGTGTCCTGCGGCATGCGCGAGAGGCTGAGCGGGACACCGACATGATTGTTGTAGCTTTTGACCGACCGGTGCGCCTTGCCGAAGGAACAGCGGTGGAGGGCGGCATATAAGGCCTCTTTCGTCCCGGTCTTGCCAACCGAGCCGGTCACGCCGATAATTTTGGCCGCTGTCCGCGCCCGGGACGCCGTCGCCAGCGCATCGAGCGCCCGGGCGGTGTCGGACACCAGGATATGGGGGCCGTCAACCGGCTGGCTGACGATGGCGCCGGATGCGCCAGATGCGAACGCCTGATCGACGTGGAGATGGCCGTCGCTGTGCTCGCCCTTCAGGGCGATGAACAGGTCGCCCGGCCCGATTTCGCGGGAATCAAAGGCGACACCATTTACCGTGAAAGCGTTGTTCGCCCGACCCGAAGTCGCTTCCGCGATCGCGGCGGATGTCCACAAGGCGCTCACAGCGGTTGCCCTCCGGCACATTCTCGCGCTACCTCGACATCGTCGAAGGGGATGACCCGATCGCCAACAATCTGCCCCTGTTCGTGACCCTTGCCGGCGAGCAGGATGATATCCCGGGGACCGGCCATTTCAATCGCCTTGGCAATGGCTGCGCGCCGATCGGCGACATCCTCGGCGCCGGTCGCGCCGTCCAGGATTTCTGAGCGGATGGTGGCCGGATCTTCGCTGCGCGGATTGTCATCGGTAACGATCACATGATCGGACATTTCCGCCGCGATCCTGCCCATTTCCGGCCGCTTGCCCTTGTCCCTGTCGCCACCGGCACCGAACACGGTGATCAGGCGACCCGTGACATGGGGACGTAGCGCCGCGATTGCCGCACGCAGCGCCTCGGGGGTATGGGCATAGTCGACATAGAGCGGAGCTCCGGCGCGGGTAATGACCGCGCGCTCCATGCGGCCGCGCACCGGCTGCACCCGCTGCATGTGATCGAAGATATTCGCCAGTTGCCCACCGGTCGCCAGGACGATGGCCGCCGCGCACAGGATATTGGCGGCCTGATAGGCACCGATCAGCGGCAGCGAAATGCGGTGAGTATCGCCCTGCGCCTCGACCATCAGTACCTGACCGAGATGGGTCGGTGTCTGGGACAGGAGGCGCAGCGTGCTCCCCTTTTCTCCGACCGTGAACAGTTCGAGCCCGCGATCCTTTGCCCGCTGGATCGCCTTGTCCGACCAAGGATCGTCGTCGGCCCATATGACCGCCGTTCCCCCGCTCCAGACGACTTCGTCAAACAGCCGCATCTTCGCTTCGAAATAGCTGTCCATATCGCCATGATAGTCGAGATGGTCACGGCTCAGATTGGTGAACGCGCCTACCTGCACCGGCAGACCCTCGGTCCGATATTGCGACAGGCCATGGCTCGACGCTTCGAAAATCGCATGACTGACCCCTTCACGCGCCAGACCGGACATGTTGGAGAGAAAGGTAACGATATCCGGCGTCGTCAGTCCGGTCTTGACCTGGTCATCCGCGGTGGTGACACCAAGCGTCCCGATCGAGGCGCTGTTATGGCCAGCCATCCGCCACAGCTGACGGGTGAGTTCCGCAATCGATGTCTTGCCGTTGGTGCCGGTCACCGCTGCAACATGGGACGGGGTCGGCGTGAAATAGCGCGCTGCCATCTGGGCAAACAACCGCCGGGGCTCGGCATCGGCGATATGCACGGCACCCTCGACCTGCGCCTCCGGATGCGCAACGATCGCTATCGCACCGGCCTTGATCGCCGCTTCGATAAAATCCTCGCCATTGAACTTCGTCCCGCGGAAGGCTCCGAAAATATTGCCGGGAGCGATCTTGCGGTGATCGATCGCAAAGCCGGTGGCAGTCAGCTGGCCACCATCGCCGTCAAGACCGGGGACAATGCTATTCAGTTGCATGGCTTTGCTCTTTGGAGTCGGATTTGGGTTTCCACAGCAGCGGCGTCAGCTCCGAGACATCGACGTCGCGATGTTCGTCGGGGATGACCCCGAGCATCGGACCGGCGCGCGATACCACCTTGTGCACGATCGGAGCGGCGGTCCAGCCTGCCGTGCGCTGGAAGGATGTTTCTGCGGTTCCCTGCGGTTCATCAAGCATGGCGATAACCACATAGCGCGGATTGTCCATCGGAAAGGCAGCGGCAAAGGTCGAAACCAGCGATGTCTTGTTATAGCCGCCTCCCGACGGCTTTTCCGCCGAACCGGTTTTTCCGCCAATGCGATAGCCGGGCGCATCGGCCTTGCGACCGGTACCATCCGACACGATCATCCTGAGCAACTGGCGCATCCGGGCGCTGGTCGCGGCCTTGAAGACGCGCCGTCCCTTGGCTTCCTTGCCGGGCTCCACCTTCAGCAATGTTGCCGGACGCCAGATACCCCCGTTGACCATCGCCGCATAGGCACTGGCAAGATGCAGCGGCGTAACCGCTATGCCATGGCCATAGGCAACGGTCATATTGGTGACCCGTCCCCAGTTGCGCGGCCACAGCGGCTGGCCGCGTTCAAACAGTTCGATATGCGGCCGTTCGTCAAACCCAAGACGGCGAAACATTTTCTCCATCGCCTGCTGGCCCAGATTGTCGGCAATCCGCGCGGTGACGATATTGGAACTGTGCACCAGGGTTTCCGGCACATTCAGATAGCGTCCCTGGCTGTGATCATCCTTGATCGTGAAGCCGCCGATCTTGATCGGCTCCATCGCATTGTAGCGCACCGCCAGGTCGGTGACGGTGCCGGCATCAAGAGCGGCGGCAATGGTCAGCGGCTTGAAGGTGGAACCCAGTTCAAACACGCTCTGCGTCACTTCATTATTCTGGTGCTTCATCGTCGCGCGGCGGATCTTGTTCGGATCAAACACCGGCAGCGACGCAAGGGCCATGACTTCCCCGGTTTCCACGTCCAATATGATTCCCGCCGCGCCGCGCGCCTCGGTCATCAGCATGGCATCGTGAAGCTCGCTTTCGAGCGCCGCCTGCACCCGGCTATCGATTGACAGGATCGCGGGGGTAGCGCGCAGGCTTTTGTCGACGAGGCGCCCGTTGAGTGCCCGCTCCATACCCATCACGCCGTCGCCGTCGGCGTTGACATAGCCGAGTACATGCGCCGCCAGTTCGCGCTGGGGATAGAGGCGCTCATCCTCGCGGGGAAATTCGATCCCGATTTCACCCAGCGCATGGATCTGCTTGACCTCTTCGGGAAGCGCCCGACGGCGGAGATAGGTGGGTTGGGAACCGTTGAGCTTATCCAGGAAACTTGCCGCGCTGGTATCCGGAAAAATCGAGGCCAGTTGCCGCGCCAGCACTTCCTTGTCGCCGAGCACCCGGGCGGGCACCACGCGAACGGCATAGCCGCGCATCGTCCGCGCCAGGGGAACGCCGTTACGGTCGACAATATCGCCACGCGGCGGAATGAAGGCGCTGCTTGATGCGCGATAGGGTGCCGCATCCTCCAGAATCGTGAGGCTGATCAGACGGCCCAGGATAATCGTGAAAGCGGCGAGAAAAACCAGGAGCAGGATCATCAGCCGGAAATGGGCGCTCGCGGCGATCACCTTGGCTTTTCCCGAAAATTGCACCTTCTTGCTGTTGGCGAGAAGGGTCGTCATTCAGCCAGGCCTTCCAGTTTTTCCGCGATCGCCTTGCGACCCAGATCGCGGACCAGCCCGTCATCCAGCAGCTTGTCCTCGATATGCGCGACCCGCGTGGTGCGCGCCTGCGCTCCCCCTACTGCGGTGCCGGCAAAGGCATCTGTTGCGGCGGGTCCGTAATGCGGCTGGCTGCCGATGGCGCTGCCATCGGGGTTCCGGACCTGAGCCTTGGCCGTTCCGAAAACGGAACCGATAATGCCGGCGGGCCGGATACCATCCATCGAACTGATCACGGCCACCTGCACCGGCTTGCGCAGGTCCCTGCCGCCGAGATTGGCCAATGCTCGTTCGCCGTCCAGATATTGCGCGGCCTGCGGCGAGTTATAGCCGAATTCCAGCTTGTTCCAGTTCTCCAGCTGCCGCAGGTTGGCGCGTGCGCTGAATTCCGTTTCCAGATAGCGAATTTCCTTCTTGGTCTCGACAATCTGGCGATCGGTGCGCGCAAGATCGCTGCGCAGCGTGGCGACGCTGAGCGACAGCGGATAAAGCAAAATCGCCACCAGAAAAACCAGGGCAAGCCAACCTATTCCTTCGAGGCGCTTGACTGCCAGCTTCACTGCTCGCCACCGCCGCTCGGTGCGTCGGTGCGCACCGCTGATCTGAGGGTGGCGGAGCGGGCTCGGGGATTAAGAGCCTGCTCCGCCCCGGCCGGACGCACCGCTTTGGCTGGTTTGTGAAAGGTGGGTGCCGGCCGTGTCTGGTTAACCTGAGGTAGATGGCGCGAGCCGGCGGACTGCTGCCCGCTGCGGTCGCGCAGAAAATTCTTGACGATGCGATCCTCGAGGCTGTGGAATGTCACGACCGCAAGACGGCCACCGGGCTGCAGCAGTTTCTCCGCTGCGGCAAGACCGTCTTCGAGTTCGCCGAGTTCCCGATTGATATGGATGCGGATCGCCTGGAAAGTGCGGGTCGCCGGGTCCTTCTTGTCGCCCGCACGGTAGCCGAGTGCCTTGCGCACTACCTGCGCAAGCTCGGACGTGCGGGTCATGGGCCGCGCTTCGACAATTGCTTTGGCGATGCGCCGCGACCGGCGTTCCTCGCCATAGCGATAGATGACATCGGCGATCATCTCTTCCTCGGCTTCGTTGAGAAAGTCAGCGGCACTCTCGCCGTCGCGGGCCATGCGCATGTCGAGCGGACCGTCCTTCTGGAAGGAGAAGCCGCGCTCGGCCTGGTCTAGCTGCATCGAGGACACGCCGATATCCAGCGTGACACCGTCGATATCTGAGTCGGCCAGTATTTCAGCCATTTCGGAATAGCGGGCATGATGCAGGTTGAGCTTGCCGTCGGATGCATCAACCATCACCTGGCCATCGGCAATCGCATCGGGATCCTGGTCAAAGGCGTGGACCCTGGCGCCAGCCTTGAGCATCGCGGCGCTGTAGCCGCCTGCACCGAATGTGCCATCGACATGCGTCTCGCCAGGGATGATGGCAAGCGCGACGATCACTTCATCGAGCAGGACAGGAACATGGCGGGCGGCTGCGTCCGGGGTCATTTCGCTTTGCCTCCGCTCTTCTGGCCGGCTTCCTTCAGGTGGTGCTCGACTAGGCGACGATCGACCGGCACGTCGTCGGTCGTGTCGAGCAGCGTCTGCGGATTCCACAGGCAAAAGGTCGTGCCGATGCCGTGGAACAGGACATTGCCGTCGAGATTGCCGATTTCCTGTAGATGCGGCGGCAGGATGAAGCGGCCGCTGGCGTCAAAGCTGAGGTCCTGCAGCGAGGAGAATTTGCGGGCGCCGGCGGCATCCTTGTCGAACGACTCGCCCCGCGCGATCGCGGCTTCCCACTGCTTGTCGATTTCCGCGAGCATGTCGGCCTTGCGACTGAGGCCAAAGCCGACCAGGCAATCCCATTTTTCATGCGTGCCCAGGCAGAGCGTCCGGCCGTCGCTGCTTTCGATCAGGTTTTTGCGCAGGAAGGCCGGCACCGACAGCCGACCCTTGTCGTCTATCGCCGATATGGCAGAGCCTGAATATGCAAATGCACCTGACACAGCGGAAATCCCTCACCCGAACCGGGGGCGATAATCTCCCCATGTCAGAAGCGCGCTTTCCAGCGCCCTCCCGAAAACAGAATCCCGGACAGGAAGAATACCCCGATAACGAATAAGGGTTATCAGGGGAACGCTGGGGAGGGAAGGGGATATTAAGGGATTTCACGGGTAGAAATATTTAAGTTACTGAAATATTTACTTTATAATTTTAGCCTCCTGGATCGCCCTTCCAGGCATTCGCCAGCAATGCCGCCAAATCTACGAAACCTCCTCATCGCTTGCGACTCTCTGGATTCATCTGCTCCTCGACGAGAGAATCGATGAACCGCACGGCGCCGCTTTTCCGTGGCGACCGCCGGGCCTCTCCCGGCCAGAGCGCGGCATTGAGGAAATCGGCGTCGGCCACCACAATGGCCTGCCCCTGACCTATCCTGCAGCGGGCGATCACACCGCCCTCACCCGTGTCACAGCGCGCGTCGGCGCGCGCCTCCGCGGTCACCGGTTCGAGCGTTCCTACTCCCCGGGTGGCGAAAGCGTGGCTGCCCAGACGAAGCCTTGCCAGATCGGTCCTGCCATCAGCATCGGCGACCAGTTCCAGCCCCCAGTGGCCGAGCAACGGGGACAGCAGCCCGCTGACCAGCGGACGCCGTGGATCGCCAAGGGGCAGGTCGGACGGCCAGGCCAGATCGGGGTCGGTCAGGATGATGGCGGCACCGCCGGCGCGGACCCAGGCGTCGAGATCGGCCAGGTCGGCGGGCGCCATGGCGCGCGGCTGGGCAAGGATGACGATATCCGGATTCTGGTCGGCCAGATTTTCCAGGCTGTCGACCGCCGCCACATCATATCGATCCTGCCAGTAGCGATATACAGGCGCGGGTTCCGTTTCACCGGACAGGATCGATTCCATTGAAGCCCCCTCGCCCCAGACCAGGGGCAGGCTTGTCATCAGCTGGATGCGGGGCCGATCTGCCGGGGGATCCGGCGGCGTGCCGGTGCATTGCGCCAGCAGCAAAAAGGCCGCTGCGGCGGAAAGCACCGTCTGCCAATTAGCCGACAATCAGCGCCGCTCCCGGTCCATTGGTGCATCCAGATTCGGATTGGGCTGCAAATCGGGGACGGTCTGTCCAGGCAAGTTCGTCGCCGGTTTCTGGTCTTCGGAATTGCCCTTTCCCTGCTCGGGTGCCGGAGTGATCCCCAATTCCGCAAGTGGCTCGGCAGAATTTTTTTCCGGGTTGCTGACGAGCGGCGGAGCAAGGCCCTCCTCGCCTTTCTGCATTTCCTCGATCACGGTCTGCTCGTCGCTCGCCCGCTGAATGACGAAATTGGCGACGCTGACCAGCAACAGCACCGCGGCAAGGCCGATCACGCCGACCTGGATCCGCTGCATCGTGTCTTGGCGTCCGGAATTCTGGCTGCGCTTATCCATTCTGGTCAAGCCACGGGAAGACCGGAAGCCCCTTTTCCCTGAGCCAGGCGGCATTGTAAAGCGAGGACAGGTAGCGGAAACCGGTGTCGCACAGGATTGTCACCACCCGGCTGCCCGGCCCCAGTTCCTTGCCCAGCGCAATCGCGCCGGCAATATTGATGCCGGAAGACAGGCCGAGGCACAGCCCCTCTTCGATCAGCAGACGCTCGACCCAGACCAGGGCTTCCTCGTCGGAAATCCGGTATTGCCGGTCGATCGGCGCATCTTCCAGATTGCCGGTGATCCGCCCCTGCCCGATACCCTCGGCGACGCTGGTGCCTTCGGACTTGAGCTCGCCATGGGCATAATATTCATAGAGCGCCGCGCCGTGCGGATCGGACAAGGCAATGGTTACGTTCTCGTCCTTCGCCTTCAGCCCCATGCCAACGCCGGCCAGCGTGCCGCCGGTGCCGACAGCGCAGGTAAAGCCATCGATCTTGCCGTCCATCTGGGTCCAGATCTCCTCGGCCGTTGTCTCGATATGGGCGCGGCGATTGGCGACATTGTCAAACTGGTTGGCCCATACGGCGCCCTCGGTCTCTTCGGCGATCCGGCGCGACTGATGGACAAAGTGGCACTGGCTGGAATAGGGAGCGGCCGGAACGGTGATCAGCTCGGCCCCCAGCGCCCGCAACGTATCCATCTTCTCGCGACTCTGGGTTTCCGGCATGACGATGGTAGACTTATAGCCCTTGGCATTGGCGACCAGCGCGATGCCGATCCCGGTATTGCCGGCGGTTCCCTCGACAATCCGGCCGCCCGGCTTGAGCTGGCCGCGTTCCTCGGCATCCTGGATGATGTAGAGAGCGGCGCGGTCCTTGACCGAGGCGCCGGGATTGGCAAATTCGCATTTGCCGTAAATGTCGCAACCGGCTTCCGCGCTGGGCCCGGAAAGGCGGACGAGCGGGGTGTTGCCGATCAGGGCGAGGCTGTTGGGCATGATAGTCATGGATGTTTAATAGGCATGCCGGGGGAGCACCGCAAGCAGGGCTTGCTTGTCCGGCCAAAAGCATGGCTTTGTCCGAACCGGGTCACACGGTTTACATCCCCTATGGCGGAAACAATTTTCTCCGGACCGGTGGCGAAAGAATAGCCGGTCCGGAGCGTTTTCGGCGAAGCGGTGGACATGGTTCATGGGCCCAAATCTATCCTGCAAGCCTTGTCGCAGGAAAGCGATTTTTCTTCGAGCCAGTGTGGCGGCTCAGGAAGCGCTCCAGGCTCCCATCGATCCCAGATATATGTCGAGTTTTTCAAATCCCCGGCTCGCCAGCCAACCGGCCGCCACCGTCGCCCGCATGCCGCTGGCGCACATCAGGGTATAATGGCGCGACCTGTCGAGTTCCTGCCAGCGTTCATTCAGTTCGCCTGCATAGATGTGCAGGGAACCGTCGATCGACGCTTCGCTTCGTTCATCGGCATCGCGCACGTCGAGCAAGGTCCAGTTGCCGCGATCCTGCTCGAGGCGCGCGGCAACTTCGTCCGTCCCGATCATGGGTATCTGGGCCATTTCCTTCCCCGCCGCCGCTGCCGGGACGATGCCGGTGTAGCCGCCGACGATATTGTCCAGGGCGATGCGAACGAGATGCTCGGTGGCGGTGGCCAGCTGGCTTTCGTCCGAGCCGATCAGCAAGATGGTATCTTCCTCCCTTATGAACCAGCCGGCAAATGCCGGTATCATGCCGACCGGCAGGTTCATCGCTCCGGAGAAATGGCCGGAAGCATAAGCCATCGGATCGCGTACATCCACCAGATGGATGGGCGAATGATCGTCCATTTCGGAAAGGCTGAGCCGCCTCGGCCTGGCCACCCGCGGAGCCGGATCGCCACCCACCAGATTGAGACGCTCCATCAATCGGAAATAGGGAGGCTGATAGTGATTCTCGTTGACCTTCACGTCGATAAACGCTTCCCGGTCCGCGATTTGCAGCCGCGGATTGTTTTTCCGTTCGTGCCCGATCGTGGAAAATTCCCGCTCCGCCATACCCGATCCACAAACCGATCCGGCGCCATGAGCGGGATAGAGGATCGCCTGATCGCCCAGCGCCAGGATTTTCCGCAGGGAGTCGAACAGGAGCCCGGCCACTTCCCGCTTGCGATCCGGGTAGAAATCGGTCCGGCCCACGTCACCGACGAAGAGCGCGTCTCCCGTGAACACGCCCACCGCTCCGTCCGGATATTCCGTGTCATGGAGGGCAAAGGCGATATGATCGTCGGTATGGCCAGGGGTTTCGATGACCTCGAAGGCGATCTGTCCGATTTCGAACCGGTCGCCTTCGCGGGCGGTTGCCGCATAGACGACATCTCCCGCTGCGTTGGGACCATGAAATATTTTGGCATCCGTCATACCGGCAAGAATCGGCGCACCGGAAACCAGATCCTCGTTGCGATGGGTTTCGAAGATATGCGTTATCTCGAGCCCTTCGGCGCGCGCCGTCTCGAGATAGATATCGCAGTCCCGTCGCGGGTCGATGACCGCTGCCTTGCCCTGCGAGCCGACAAGATAGGAAAGATGGGACAGGCCGGGTGTCTTGATTGTCTTGAGCAGCATGATACCTCCTTGCGTTCATGAAATTACGCAGAAAATCGATGCCGGTTCCGATCAAACCGGCCCTCAGGTGCTCAAGTCAAATTTCTCCGGCACCAGTTTCGCCAATATCCGGGCGCAGCCTTCATTGTTGCGCTGGAAGCAGTCGTGCCCTTTCATTGCCTGATAATGGGCCACCAGCGCCGGCCATTTCGCCCGGTCAGGCAGGCCGGCGAGCATGTCGGTCTGGGCGATCTGGCTGGCCACGGCGATATCGGCGATGGAGATCGTGTCGCCGATGAAATGGGCGCGGCCGTCGAGATAGTCCTCGAGATAATCCCAAAGCGGCGGCAGTTTTTCGTTCCAGGTCTTGCGCGCGGTGTCGAGATCGGGTTCCTTGCGCTGAAACAGGTTGAAGACGATCGGCCGGAACAGGCCCATGCCGCCGGCCATCGCCAGGCCGGTGTCGGCATATTCCTCCAGCCACAGCGCCCGGCCATGGTCGAACGGGTCGGCAGGATAGACGGCGGGCTCCGGCTGCCGCTTTTCCAGATAGCCGCAGATCGCCGAGCTGTCGGTGATCGTGCCGCCGGGGCCTTTTTCGGCGATTTCCTTGACGCGCAGGGATGGTATCCGGCCCAGCGGGCTGATTTCCCTGTACCAGTCGGGCATGGCCATGACGCTGACCTCCTCGCAGTCATAGTCGAGCCCCTTGAGCGCCATCACCGCCTCGACTTTGCGCTGGAAGGGGGACAGGGGCGAACCGTAGAGAAGGAACGATGCGGTCATGAAAGGGGATTCTCCGGTATGCTGGGGGTTCTAGTAAGAAAAAGTCTGGCCGACAGTGGCTTCCGACAGGGTCCATAGCTTTTCTGCATTGCCTGGATCAACCGCATAGGAGCGAACGCTGCCGCTCGGGTCTTCATCATCCACCTCTGCGACATGGCAGTCTTCCAGATAGACGCCGCCCCTGCCCGCAAGCTCCGGCGCGGTCGCGGCATAGCAGGTCGTCGCGGCCCCGGCCTCGACGGTTTTGAACGCAATGCTCTCGCCCGAATTTTCTTCCATCCGCTTGAGCAGCATCGCCATATCCTTCTCGGTTAGATGGCGGCCAAGATTGGTCCGGATGCCGCCCGGATGCACCGCCAGCGCATGGACGCCCTTCCCCGCTAGCCGCTTTTCCAGACCGACCGTGAACATGATATTGGCGGTCTTCGCCTGACCGTAAGCCAGCCACTTGTCATAGTCCCGCTCTTCAAAATGCGGGTCGTCGAAATGTACCGTATCGAAATGGTGGCCACGCGAGCTGAGATTGACGATGCGGGCGTTGCTGCCGGCTTTGGCCGCCTTGACGATCGCCGGCATCAGCAGGTTGGTGAGCAGGAAATGGCCGATATGATTGGTGCCGAACTGCAGCTCCAGGCCATCGCCGGTGGTCATGTGCGGAGAGGCCATTACCCCGGCATTGTTGATCAGCAGATCGATCCGGTCGTGCTGAACCAGAAAGGCCTCGGCGAAAAACTGGATGCTCGCCATCTTGCCCAGGTCGCATTCCATCAGCTCGATATTGGCATCAGGAACCGACTTCCGGATTTCGACCACCGCAGCCTCGCCCTTGGCCATATCGCGCACCGGAATGACAATATGCGCCCCCCTGGCCGCCATCGCCCGCGCGGTTTCCTGGCCAAGGCCAGATGCCCCGCCGGTGATCACGACGAGCTTGCCCGACAGATCGATGCCCTCGAGCACTTCGTCTGCACTGGTGGTGGCGCCAAAATTGCTGCGGTCGGTCATGAGGGCTCTCCTTTATACCACGCCGATCATGGCCGCTTAATCGGCCAATGAAAAGTCACAATTGTTCCTTTGCGCGCGCAGAAGCGAGCGCTTGAAAACCCCCTTCGGTTTGGCTGGATTTGCAAGACCTGTCTTTTCCCTTCTCCCGTGAGGGATAAGAATATTCAGGACTTGCTCTCAGAGATATTCGATCCCCACCGCATCCGCTGCCTTCTTCGCCAGCGCGCGCGCCGCATCGCTATCCGCTCCCGTAGCCAGCGCCACCGCCATCCGTCGATACGGCCTGGTCACCGGCTTACCGAAAATCCGGACATCCACTGCCGCGCCGTCGCCGCCCAGCGCCAAAGCGTCGCCGATGCCGGTGAAGGCAAAATTCTCGCTGTTGCGGTCGGCGAGGATCACCGCGCTGGCGCTGGCAGGAGCGGTCAGGGCGATAGGGGGGATCGGCAGGCCCATGATGGCGCGGGCGTGCAGATCGAATTCGCTGAGATTCTGGCCGATCAGCGTGACCATGCCGGTGTCATGCGGTCGCGGACTGAGTTCGGAGAAGATCACCTCGCCCTGCTTCGTCACGAAAAACTCGACCCCGAACAGGCCCCAGCCCTTGCCACCGCCGCCGAGATTTTCGACGACCTGGCGCGCCATGTCCTGCGCGGCGGAGAGCGCGGCGTCGGTCATCGCGGCGGGTTGCCAGCTTTCCTGATAGTCGCCGCGTTCCTGACGGTGGCCGATCGGCGGGCAGAAGAGGATGCCGTCGCGGGTGCGCACGGTCAGCAGGGTTATTTCATAATCGAAATCGATGAACTGCTCGACGATCACCCGCGCCCGGTCGCCGCGCATATTGGCGACGGCATAATTCCAGGCAGTCTCCAGACCGGCTTCGCTGTCGACCTTGCTCTGCCCCTTGCCCGAGGAGGACATGACCGGCTTGATCACCAGCGGCAGGCCGATATCGGCGGCGGCGCTAACGACCTCGTCAAGGCTTTCGGCATAATCGTAGCGCGAGGTGGTCAGGCCCAATTCCCGCGCCGCGACATCGCGGATCGCGTCGCGGTTCATCGTCATCTGCGTGGCGCGGGCCGAGGGAATGATGTTGAAGCCTTCTGCTTCCATCTCCGCAAGAATCTCGGTGCGGATCGCCTCGACCTCGGGTACAATCAGGTCGGGCCTGTGCTTCTCGATCGCTGCGCGCAGCCGGTCGCCTTCGAGCATCGAGAATATTTCGCGGGCATCCGCGACCTGCATCGCCGGCGCATGATCATAGGAATCGCAGGCGATCACATAAGCGCCGAGCCGCTTGGCCGAGATGGTGAATTCGCGGCCCAGTTCGCCCGAGCCGAGCAGGAGGATTGTCTTGGTGAAGGTCATGGGGCTGGTCATAGCCAAAGCCAAAGGCCTCGTCATCCTGAACTTGTTTCAGGACCTCGTGAGATTGTGCGCTACCGTTGGGGATCCTGAAACAAGTTCAGGATGACGAATCATTCCAAACCCCGATGGCGGGTTTCGCTAAGCCCCCTCGTCTGCCATCATCTCGCTCATCCGGCGGTCCATTTCTTTTTCCGGTACATCCTCGACATGGGTGGAAAGCGTCCAAACATGGCCGAACGGGTCTTTCAGGCAACCGGAGCGTTCCCCGTAAAACTGGTCCTTGACCGGAAACACGATTTCAGCCCCGGCGGCCACCGCCTTTTCAAATGCGCCATCCACATCGGGAACATGGATCATCAGGCTGGCAGTTGTGCCGCCCAGGGTCTTTGGCCCCAGCTTGTCCAAATCGGGAAATTCGTCGGACAGCATCACATGGCTGTCACCGATCAGCAGATCGGCGTGGCCGATCCTGTCCCCCATCGGCAGGCGCATATGCTCGGTCGCGCCAAAAGCCTTTTGATAAAAGGCGATCGCCGCCCGGGCATCGTCGACCGTGAGATAGGGCGTGATGCTGTGATATCCTTCTTCCTTCCAATTTGACATCATCCTCTCCTCTGCTTGCAAGCCGACCATAGCAAATTTCGGTCGCTTTGACGACTCGATCCAAATTAGGAATTGATATAACATAACATTCTGTCTATCCGGTCCCCCGTTCATTCCTCCGGTACAGAAGAGTAGATTATGTCGCACAGAAGATTGCTGATTTCCGCCGCAATACTGACCCTGCCCGCCGCCCCCGCCCTCGCCCAGGACAGCAAGCCGCCGGTCGAACGGACGGAACGTGGAATGGACGACGATTTCCACGACGATGACATGATCATCGTCACCGCACCCTATGTCGAACGACTCGACATATTGGCCGGCACCTCGGTGCTGTCCGGTGACCAGCTGGCAGAAGATCTGCGCGGCCAGATCGGCGACAGCCTGACCGGACTGCCGGGCGTGTCGTCCACCTCCTTTGCGCCGGGTTCGTCGCGTCCGGTGCTGCGCGGATTTCAGGGACCGCGCGTCAAGGTGCTGACCGACGGGATCGGCGCGCTGGATGCGTCGAACACTTCGGTCGACCATGCGGTGACGATCGATCCGCTCACCGCACAGCGAGTCGAGGTCCTGCGCGGTCCGGCGGTGCTGCTGTTCGGTGGCGACGCGATTGGCGGCGCGGTCAATGTAATCGACAAGCGTATTCCGCGCGATGTTCCCGATGATGCCGTGCATCTCGACGCGGTCGGCGGCTATGGCAGCGCCGCCAACGACTGGAGCATCGCCGGATCGGTCGATGTGCCGCTGACGCGCAAGCTGGTGATCCATGCCGACGGAAGCTTTCGCGACAGCGACGATGTCCGGGTGCCGGGCTTGGTCCTGTCCCCTGCCCTGCGCGCCGAAGTGCTTGCCGCCGCGGCAGAGGAAGCCGAGGAAGGTCATGATGAGGAAGCGGCCGAACTGACCGGTATCGCCAATCTGAGCGGGCGGGTTCCCAATACCGCCAGCCGGACCCAGACCGCCGGTGCCGGAATCGCCTATATCGACGATGGTGGCAATCTAGGTTTCTCGGTCAGCTATTATGACACCGACTACGGTGTGCCGGCGCGCCCGGGCAGCGGCCATGCCCATGGCGACGCAGAGGAAACGGAAGACGAAGAGGAAGCGCCGGTGACCATCGGGCTCAAGCAGATCCGGGCGGATCTGCGCGGCGGCGTGAATCTCGGCGGCTTTTTCGAGGCGCTGAATTTCCGCGCCGGCTATTCCGATTATGAACATACCGAATTCGAAGGCGACGAGATCGGCACCGTCTTTTCCGTGTCCGGGATCGAGGCGCGGGCAGAGCTGGTGCAGGCCGACCATGACGGCTGGCGGGGCGTGATCGGAACGCAGGTTCTGGCACGGGACTTCAACGCCATTGGTGCGGAGGCCTTCGTGCCCAAAAACAGCATCGAAAGCTGGGCCCTGTTTGCCGTGCAAGAGGTCGATCTGGGCGACTGGGAAGTGGAAGGCGCATTGCGCTTTGACCAGACGGATATTGCCGCGAACACGGTAGATTTCGATCGCAGCTTCAACACCCTCTCCGGCGCGTTCGGACTGGCTTATGCCCCGGACGATGCCGCCTTCCGGATAGGTGCCAACCTCTCGCGATCGGAACGCGCGCCGTCGGCAGAGGAACTGCTGTCCAACGGTCCGCATATTGCCACCCAGGCCTTCGAGATCGGCAATCCGGACTTCACCACCGAGAAAAGCTGGGGCGGCGAGCTTTATGCACGCTGGGACAGCGACGATGTCCAGCTGAGCGCCACCGTCTATGCCAATCTGTTCAACGACTATATTTTCGAGGCGGAAACCGGAGCGGAGCAGGACGGTCTGCCGGTATTCCGCTATTTCCAGCGCGACGCGACCTATTATGGTGTCGAAGCCTCGGCATCTGTCCTGTTGGCAAGAGCCGGAGGGTTTGACTTCATCGCCGACGGCGTCGCCGATTATGTCCGCGCCAAGATTGATGATGGCGGCGGCCCGGTCCCCCGCATCCCACCCCTGCGTCTGCTGGGCGGACTAAAGGCGCACAGCGACAGTCTCGACCTGCGCGCCGAAGTGGAATGGTCCGGCAGCCAGCACAAGGTGGCAACCTTTGAAACGGCGAGCGACAGCTTCACCATGGTCAACGCTTCGGTCGCCTGGCGTCCGTTCGGCCCGGGCGGCAACCTCACCCTGCTCGCCTCCGCCAACAATATTTTCGATGTAACTGCCCGTCGTCATGCCTCATTCACAAAAGACTATGTACCATTGTCCGGTCGTGATATTCGCATCAGCGCGAAGATCAGTTTTTAGGATATTTTGAAATGCAGAAAATTACCGTAGCCATCCTGATTTCAACCATGGTTCTGCTCAGCGCCTGCAACACCGTCAAAGGTGCTGGCCGGGATATCGAGTCGGTGGGCGAAGCTGGCGAAAAAGCCATCGACTGACAATCGTTAGTCCTGAGCCTGACGAGACATGTCTGGTCAACAGGCATGGCTCGACAGGCTCACCCCTGGCGGAATTGGGCCGGTCCGTTGATCAGGAGGAAATTATCTCGCGCTTCTTGCGTTCGGTTACCCACATGATCAGCAGCGAGGCCTCATAGAGCAGGATCAGCGGAATCCCGAGCATCAGCTGCGACACCACGTCCGGTGGCGTCAGGATTGCAGCCAGCGCAAAAGCGCCGACGATCATATAGCGGCGCATGCCTTTCAGCTGCTGCCTGCTGACGATGCCCGCGCGGTTCAGCAGCAGCAGCAGGACCGGCAGCTGGAAACAGACGCCGAACGCCAGAATGAACTGCATCACCAGCGACAGATAATCGCCCATCGCCGGCAGAGCTTCCTGTTGCAGGCCACCCACGGTGCCCTCAAATCCCAGAAAGAATTTGAACGCGGTCGGCATGACGATGAAATAGGCGAGCGATGCGCCGGCCATGAACAGCACGGGCGTTGCAATCAGAAACGGCAGGAACGCCTTTTTCTCGTTGGCATAGAGACCGGGGGCCACGAACGCCCAAAGCTGGTTGGAAATGATCGGAAAAGCCAGGAAAAAGGCCGCGAACATCGCCACCTTGATCTCGACGAAAAAGGCCTCGTAAAGCTTGGTATAGATCAGCCTGCCCTCGCCGGCGGGGAAGGCGTCGGTCAGCGGCTGCACCAAAATGCCGAAAATCTCGTCGGCGAAAAATATGCTGACCACAAAGGCGACGGCCAGCGCCGCCACCGACCAGAGCAGCCGCTGGCGCAGTTCGATCAGATGCTCGATCAGCGGTGCCTTGCTGTCATCGAGATCGGGCTTGCTCTGATCATTCATGATGCCAAGCTAACAGAAACATGCCGTTGGCCCTGATCTTGGCGAAGGTCGCTTAGCGACGAGAGGTGCTTCGACAGGCTCAGCACGAACGGGATGAACACATATGCCATCTTTAACTGCGATCTGCTTTGTCATCGGGAGAGGCGGCGCTATCGTGCGCATCCGCCGGCGGTCCCTCCAGCGGCTCCATCCTTGGTTCCTGTGCCTCGCTGTCACCGGGAATCGCGGGATGTTCGCGCATGATCCGTTCATTCTCCACGGCCCATTTCTTTTCCATTTCCTGAAGCTCGGCTTCGCGCACCATGGCATCCAGCCCGGTACGGAAATTGGCCATGACCCCGCGTGCCTTGGCCATCCACTTGCCGGCAGCCGCCAGCGCGCGCGGCAATTCCTTCGGCCCGATCACGACAGTGGCAATGATCGCGATAATCGCGATCTCGGATATCGAAAGGTCAAACATATTCTATGCGGGCCTCAGTCCGAAGGCCGACCGGGTCAACCAGCCGTCTTGTCAGCGGTTTTGCTGGTCTCGGCCGGGGCATCGCCGGTCTTGCTATCGATCTGCGGGGGCGGCTTGGCCGCGTTCGCTTCTTCCTCGGTGATGCCCTGCTTGAAAGAGCGTATGCCCTTGCCGACGTCGCCCATCATTTCGGAAATCCGGCCGCGACCGAACAGAATCAGCACCAGCGCCGCTACGATTAAAATCTGCCAGATACTCGGTTGCATGCGATATTCTCCTTATGCACCCTATTTAGGCGCTTTCATTCCGCTTTTCCAGCAAAACACCGTGATCGTCTGCAATCTCTGGCTCAGCGGCCTGATCAGCCTCGTCCGCAGTTTCGGCTTCGGCTTCGGCCTCCAGTTCCATCTGCTCCAGGACCAGGTCGACGGGATCGAGCAATCCTGCCGCTCTCAGGTCATCGATACCGGGCAGATCCCTGCGGGTTTGCAGGCCGAAATGGGTCAGAAATTCCGCGGTGGTCGCATAGATCAACGGCCTGCCCGGCACTTCGCGGCGGCCTGCGGGCCGCACCCAGCCGGCTTCCATCAGCACGTCTAGCGTGCCCTTGGCAACCTGAACACCCCGGATCGCCTCTATTTCCGCTCGGCTGACCGGTTCGTGATAGGCAATGATCGCCAGCGTTTCCATGCCGGCGCGGCTGAGCTTGCGCAGCTCGGCGCGTTCGCGGCGCAACAGGTGCGAAAGATCCTGGGCGGTCTGGAAATGCCAGCGGTCGCCGGTCCTGGTCAGCACGATGCCGCGATGCCGGAAATCTTCCTGAAGGTCCGCCAATATCTGGCGAATATCCAGTTCGTCCCCGACATAGGTCTTGATATCGGATATCGTCATCGGTTTTTCCGAAGCAAATAGGGTCGCCTCGACCGCACGCTTGCCGATGCCCATTTCATGCGACATCGGTGCCATCAGGCTGGTATCTTCCATCTCATGCTCACCCATTTGTCGTTGCCTTTATTCTGAGCGGCGCAAAGCTGCTTTCCTGCTGCAATTCCAGCTTGCCCTGCCGGGCCAGTTCCAGCGTCGCCAGAAAGCTGGACGCGAGCGCCGATTTGCGCAGTTCCGGCGGGGCGCCCGGAGGCAGGAAATGGCGTATATCGGTCCAGTCGATCGCTTCACCCAGCATCCGCGATACCCGGGCGATTGCGTCCTCCAGGGTCATCACCATGCGCTGCCGGACAATATGGATGGCCGGCGCGCTGCGTAGCTTTACCCGCGCATAGGCCGAGATCAGGTCATAATATTCCGCCTGCCACTGTCGGTCCTTTACCACCCGCAGGCCTTCCGGGGTACCGCGCAGGAAGACGTCCCGACCGATCCGGTCCCGGGCCAGCAGGCGCGCGCCCGATTCCCGCATCGCGTTCAGCCGCTCCAGCCGCATCTGCAGCCGCAGCGCCAGTTCTTCGGGCGAAGGATCGATTTCCGGATCCTTGGGCAAAAGCAGGCCGGATTTCAGATAGGTCAGCCACGCGGCCATCACCAGATAGTCCGCCGCCAGCTCGAGCCGCAGGGTCTGCGCGCTGGCGATATATTTGAGATATTCCTGGACCAGTTCCAGAATGGAAATCTCGCGCAAGTCCACCTTCTGGTTGCGGGCCAGCGCCAGCAGCAGATCCAGCGGCCCTTCCCAGCCGTCGATATTCAGCGTCAGCGAATCATCGTCTGCCACCGGTTCGGGAGAAAAGAAAAATCCCTCGTCCTGTGGTTCCGCGCTCATGCCGCCGCTGCCATCAGCCCGTCGCGCCGGGCGAGCAAGCCGTCGAGCTCGTCGGCAGAACCCGCACTTCTGGTCTCCGCGATCGTCGCCATCGCACGGTCCAGCCGCTGGCTGGTCTTCTCGGACATCGGCGCCAGCTGTCCGGCGATGCCGGTCATGTCCTCCATCTTCGCCCAGCAGTTGAGCGCAATGTCGCAGCCCGCCGCTTGCGCCCGCGCCGCCCGCTCCGGTACGGTTCCGGACAAGGCTTCCATATCCAGATCATCGGTGAACAGCAGTCCGTCAAAGCCGATCCGGTCGCGGATGATGTCCTGAATGACGGTTTTCGACAGGGTCGACGGGTTCTCCGCATCCCACGCCGTGAACAGCAAATGCCCGGTCATGCCCATTGGCGCCTGGTTCAACGTCCGGAACGGGGCGAGATCGACCTGCAATTCTTCGTCGCTCGCCGTCACCGTGGGCAGGGCCTTGTGGGTGTCGACGCTGGTACGGCCATGGCCCGGCAGGTGCTTGACGACGCCGACCACGCCGCCGCGCTGCAAGCCGTCGAGAATGGCCCGGCCGAGAGCCGCGACCCGCATCGGTTCGCTACCCAGCGCGCGGTCGCCGATGACATTGTCGGCATCCGGCTGGCGGACATCGAGCAGCGGCAGGCAATCGACCGTGATACCCACCTCGCGCAGGCTGACCGCAATCGCTTGCGCATTGAGCCGCGCCGCCTCGATCGCCGTGGCCGGCGCGATGTCGTAGAGCTTGTCGAAAATCTCGCCGGCCGGGAATTTCGGCCACACCGGTTCCTGCATCCGCGCGACACGCCCGCCTTCCTGATCGATCAGGATCGCCAGATCGTCGCGACCATGAATAGCGCGCAGTTCATCGGTCAGTGCCCGGAGTTGCGCCTTGCTCTCGATATTGCGCCCGAAAATGATATAGCCCGCAGGGTCACTGTCGCGGAAAAAGGATTTTTCTGCCGCGGTCAGGCTCGGGCCCGAGATTCCAAAAACCGCCGGTGTCATAGCCATTGCACACTCTTTTCACGCAACATGTCTTATACTTGCGCCGATTTGCAGCCGGGTAAAGGCGAAAGCGGCCTTATCCACAGCGCTTCAACCATCTATTGCCCCAATTAGCGAACGACGAGGCAACTTTCGCCCGCAGCCTTGAGATTGTTGCAGATCTGCTGCGCCGCCTCGCGGCTTGGGGCCACCGCGTTTAGCCGGTAAATCGTGCCGCCATCGAGGCTGGCCGGAATGATTTTCTTCGGCAGCGACCCGATCGCTTCAAACCGGCGGGCATAGCCTGCCCAGCTGCTGTCGGCGAGACTGGCCGAGCTGAAGGCGCCCAGCTGGATCAGGGCCGAGCTTGCGGCATCAGCGGCGGGTGCCGCATCCGGCTTGCGGATCGGCGCTTCGGTTTGCGCCGGTGCGCCCAGCTGCGCCGTGGTTTCCTGGCCTTCGCTGGCGGCAAAGCTGGCATCGCCCTCGCCCTCGAACTGCCGGACCTGCGGATCGTCGGGGCGCACCTTGTAATCGCCTTCCTGCGCGGCGATCAGTTCGCCGGTGCCGTCAAACCCGCCGCCGTCGCGATTCTGAAACCAGTAGATGCCACCGACAATCGCCACCAGCAACAGCAGGCCCGCGCCCACGAACAACGCTACCCGAAGCGGAGAATATTCTTCGCCATCGTCATAATCGTCGGCGGATTCCAGCCATGGCAGACGCTCTTCATCGTCCAGGTCAAGACTGTCGCGGGTGGTATCTGACATTGCATGCTCCGTTAGCCAAAAGGGCCGATCACATCGATTCTGCGGCCTCAACCCCCATCAGGGCCAGACCATTCTTGACAGTCTGCCCGATATTCTTGGCCAAGAAAAGCCTCGCCGATGTCATTTCCGGGTCGTTAACCATTATGATCCGCTTCTCGGGCCGGTCATTGCCAAGATTATAATAGCCGTGGAAAGCCGCTGCGAGGTCGTTCAGATAGAATGCGATCCGGTGCGGTTCGCGCGACGCCGCCGCCGATTCGATGATCCGCGGGAATTGCGCCGCCATCTTGATCAGGTCCATTTCCTCTTCGCCGAGCCGGTCAAGATGGTCGGCCGAGGGCGTCAATCCCTCGTCCGCCGCCTTGCGCAGCGTCGACTGGATACGGGCATGGGCATATTGCACATAGAAGACCGGATTGTCGCGCGAGGCCTCCATCACCTTGGCGAAATCAAAATCCATCTGCGCGTCGGCCTTGCGGGTCAGCATGGTGAAGCGCACGGCGTCCTTGCCGACTTCCTCGACCATGTCGGCGATGGTGACGAAATTACCGGAGCGTTTCGACATTTTCTCAGGTTCGCCGTTGCGCAGCAGCCGCACCATCTGGACCAGCTTCACGTCAAATTTGGTCTTGCCTTCGGTCAGCGCCGCGACCGCCGCCTTGATCCGCTTGACCGTTCCGCTGTGATCCGCGCCCCAGATGTCGATCAGCTCGTCTGCCGACTGTGCCTTCTGGAAATGATAAGCAAGATCGCCGCCGAAATAGGTCCAGCGACCATCGGATTTCTTGATCGGCCGATCCTGATCATCGCCAAATTGCGTCGACCGGAACAGCGGCAGCTCGACCGCTTCCCAATCCTCGATCACCTTGCCCTTGGGCTGTTCGAGCACGCCGTCGTAAACCAGATCGCGGGCCCGCAGTTCCGCTTCCGCCGCATCCGCCTTGCCGGCCTCGTGCAGCTCGGCTTCGGACGAGAAAACATCGTGACGGATTCCGAGCTGCGCGAGATCCGAGCGGATCATGTCCATCATCGCGGCAACTGCGGCCTTGCGGAAAATCGGTAGCCATTCAGATTCCGGCAATTCCTTGTACTGGTCGCCAAATTCAGCGGCCAGGGCAGTGCCCACCGGCTTCAGATAGTCGCCGGGATAGAGCCCCTCCGTGATCGTTCCGATATCGTCGCCCAGCGCTTCGCGATAGCGCAGATGGGCGGAGCGGGCGAGCGTGTCGACCTGCGACCCGGCATCGTTGACATAATATTCGCGGATCACCTTGTGCCCGACCGCCTCGAGCAGGTCGGCCAGCGCATCACCGACCACCGCGCCGCGGCAATGGCCCATGTGCATCGGTCCAGTCGGATTGGCGGAAACATATTCGATATTGACCGTAACACCCGCGTGCTTGTCCGACCGGCCATATTGCGAACCCAGTTGCTCGATTTCGAGCAGTTCGCCGAGCAGCACCGACGGAGCGACGCGCAGATTGATAAATCCGGGGCCGGCAATGTCCACCGCTTGCACATCTTCCACGGCAGCCAGCTTTTCAGCGATTTTCTCGGCCAGATCGCGCGGCTTCATGCCGGCCGCTTTCGACAGCACCATCGCCGCATTGGTCGACAGGTCGCCGTGCGACGGGTCGCGCGGCGGTTCGAGGGTGACATGGGAGCGGTCGATCCCGGCGGGCAAAACGCCCGCCTCGGTCAGTTCATCCAGTATCGCATCAATATGGTTCTGGAAAATATGGAACAGCATGATTGGTTCAATTCGTCATGGGAAAAAGGCCCGGGTAGCCCGGGTGCAATGATCTTTCAATTCCGGCGACCCTTATCGGGTAGCGTTATACTGCAACTGCGCCGGGGTAAGCTGGAAACCGATGAGCAGTTCGAAAGAGGCGCGGGCAACGGCTGCCTTGATCGCCGGATCGGCCAAAGGGTCGAGCGCCGCATCGGGATCCCCAGGCTTGCGCTTGCGGGTCAGGCGATCAATCACATCTTCCGGCAAACGCGCGGCAGCGGCATCGACATAGGAACCGGCCTTGCCCGAAGCAGTTGCCCGATAGGCCCCATCGGCAAATTGCAGCGTCACATTGCTGATCCGCTTTGCGACCACCGCCGTGCCGCCCTGAACGACCGTCGAGAAATAGGGGATGGTGACGGTGCGGGCACCGCTCGGCTGGGTCCGCGATGCATAGACGTCAAACGTGGCTTCGGTATAAATCCGGGCGCCTTCGCTGTTGCAGGTCGAGCGGACGTTGGTGATATTCGCAACCACGTCGATGGCACTGGCATCGGTGCTGTTCGCGGGGTTGAAGATGGTGATATCGCCGGTATGGTCGGGAACCGCTACGGCCGGACAGCCCGAGCGGGTTACGGAAACGCCGACGCCCGAACTGACATCCAGCGCGCCTTCCCTGGCACATCCGCTGACGGCCAGGACCGCGACCGCTGCCAAAACCATATTTTTCAATCGGCCATTCGCCATCATATTCAATCCTTGCCTTTGATCACGGACAACACACATAGGCTCCATGCGCACCGATAAAAATTTCGCAATCCTAATCTGGCCTTTCCCTTATCTGGGCCTTTAATGCGGTGCAACCGTCCATAAGATGAACAGACGGGCTTTTCGCCGCTGCACTTATTCCCTAAAGGATTAGACATGATTCATTCCGATAAGCAGAAACGGCAGATAGACTTGCTTGTGGCCACGCCTCGCGGCTTTTGTGCGGGCGTAGACAGGGCGATAAAAATTGTCGAACTGGCGATAAAAAAATATGGCGCGCCGGTCTATGTCCGGCACGAAATCGTCCACAACCGTTATGTCGTCGATGAACTGAAGAAACTGGGCGCGATATTCGTCGAGGAACTGGACGAAGTGCCCGACGGGGTCCCGGTTGTATTCTCCGCCCATGGCGTGCCCAAGGCGGTACCGCACAAGGCGGAAGAGCGCGGGCTTGAATATCTCGATGCGACCTGCCCGCTGGTGTCCAAGGTACATCGCCAGGCAGAACGGCAGAGCGAAGCCGGTCGCCATATCATCTTTGTTGGACACGCCAATCATCCCGAGGTAATCGGCACTTTCGGCCAGGTCGAAGACGGCCAGATGACATTGGTGGAAACGCTGGCGGATGTTCAGGCGCTGCACCCCGAGGATCCCGAGGCGCTGGCGTTCCTCACCCAGACAACCTTGTCCGTGGATGACACGCACGCCATTGTCGAGGCGCTTAAGGCCCGCTTTCCCAATATTGTCGGGCCGAAAGGCGAGGATATTTGCTACGCCACCTCCAACCGTCAGGATGCGGTAAAGGAAATCGCCAAATCCTGTGAGCTCATTCTGGTGATTGGCGCTCCGAACAGTTCCAACAGCCTGCGTCTGGTCGAAGTCGCCGAACGCGGCGGTGCGGTCGCCAAACTGATCCAGCGAGCCGATGAAATCGATCTTGCCTGGATCGACGGCGTCAACAAACTCGGCTTGACCGCCGGGGCCTCGGCACCGGAAATATTGGTGCGCGAAGTGACCACCCTGCTCGAGCAGCATTTCGAAATTCGCACGCAAAAGGTCAAGACGACCGAGGAAAATATGGTCTTCAAGCTGCCCCGCGGTCTCGAAGCGGCCTGATGGCTGTCTATACCAAGGTCAGCGCAGAGGAAATCGGCCAGTTCCTGACCCGCTTCGATGTCGGGACGCTGGTGTCTGCCAAGGGCATTGCCGAAGGCGTGGAGAACAGCAACTATCTGCTGGAAACGACGCAGGGCAAATATATTCTGACCCTTTACGAAAAGCGGGTCGATCCTGCGGACCTGCCATTTTTCATCGCTCTGCTCGATCATCTGGCGGCGCATGGCTGCAAGGTACCGCCGATGATTGCCGACCGCGAAGGCGATAAGATCCAGCATCTCTGCGGGCGCAGCGCTTGCCTGATCACCTTTCTTCCCGGTGTGTCGGTGAGCCACCCGACCGAGGCGCAGGCCCGGTCGACCGGCCAGGCCCTGGGAGACATGCATGCCGCACTGGCCGATTTCGAAGCGGAACGGCGCAATATTCTGGATCATGATGGCTGGCGGGCACTGGCCGAACAATGCGGCCCGGCGCAGCTCGACAATATTGCTCCCGGCCTGGCCAGGGCAATTGCCCGGGAGCTTGATTATCTGGATGAATATTGGCCGCACGGGCTGCCGCGATCGGCCATACACGCCGATCTTTTTCCCGACAATGTGCTGATGCTGGGCGATCGGGTGACCGGGCTGATAGATTTCTATTTTTCCTGCACGGATATTCGCGCCTATGATCTGGCGGTAACCCATGCCGCCTGGTGCTTTTCCGAGGATGGCAGGGACTTCCACAACCCGATCTCGCAAGCGCTGATCAGCGGCTATCAATCAGCCTTTGCCATCGGCGATGCCGAGCGCCGGGCGCTGCCCTTGCTGGCGCGCGGCGCGGCGCTGCGTTTTCTGCTGACCCGGGCCTATGACTGGATCAACACCCCGGCCGGTGCCCTGGTGACGCGCAAGGACCCGCAGGCCTTTCTCCATCGGCTGCAATATTATCAAACCCATGCGGACATTTTCGAGACATGACCGAAACAAAAATCGTGGAAATCGCGACCGATGGCGCCTGCAAGGGCAATCCCGGACCGGGCGGCTGGGGCGCGCTGATCCGTCATGGCGACAAGGAAAAGGAAATCTCCGGCGGGGAGCCGGATACGACCAACAACCGGATGGAATTGCGCGCCGCGATCGAGGCGCTCAATGCGCTGAAGCGTCCCTGCAGGGTCAAGCTCTCGATCGACAGCAAATATGTGAAGGACGGCATCACCCAATGGATATTCGGCTGGCAGAAGAATGGCTGGCGCACTGCGGCCAGAAAACCGGTTAAAAACGCCGATCTGTGGCAGGATCTGCTAAAGGCGGTCGAACGCCATCAGATAGAATGGCACTGGGTAAGGGGCCATGATGGCGATGCGGACAATGAGCGGGCAGATCGCTTGGCCAGCGATGCCGCGCTCGACGCCGACCGCAAATATTCCTAGGGTCGGGTCCTAGCTATTGTCTTCTATCTCTGCGTCGGGACCATATTCCAGAATCGAATTGATCGCACTTTTTGCACTCGCCTTGCTGGAATAGCCTTCGCTCGAAAAAATAACCTCGCCATTATACTTGAAGCGAACCCGAAATTCGCCCTTCTTGTCTTTCCAGATTTCGAATTGATGCGCCATTTCTCTCCTCTCCTTTGGTGAGTAGACAGAAATAATAGACCAGCCATCGCGCGATGCAAGCATTCGGTTGGCAATCGATATCGCCTAGGTGAAGCGCGATGCTGCATAGAGTCTGGCGTCAACCGTGCGCAGGCTCTCGTCGGGCGGCTGCCCCAGCAGGATCGCGCGGGCCAGTTTCGAGGCAGCCGGGGCGGTCTGGATACCAAAGCCGCCCTGCCCGGCAAACCAGAAGAAATCATCGATGAAAAAGTCGTGCCCGATCACCGGCAGCCGGTCTGGGGCAAAGCTGCGCAGGCCCGCCCATTTTCGGGTGACCCGCTTGACCTGCACATCCAGCACTTTTTCAAACCTGTCGATGGCAATGGCAATGCTGAGTTCGTCCGAAGCGACATCGCCAGGCTCGGCCGGAATTTCGTCATGCGGGCTGAGCCAGTAGCTGCCGCCCGCTTCGGGCTTGAAATAAAAGCTGCCGTCCAGGCCGACCACCAGCGGCATGTCCTGCGTTGAAGCAGGTTCGGTTTCGATCTGGACCATGTTGCGGATGAAAGGCTGGATGCCGACCGGCTTGACTCCAGCCAATCGGGCCACATTATCCGCCCATGCACCAGCGGCATTGACCAGCAAGGTCGCTCCATAGGTTTCACCGCCGGCGATCAGCTCCCAACTCCCGTCCTGCCTGCCTATCTGGCTGACCGGTGCCCGGCAGACCAGTTCCACAGACTTGCGTTTGGCATCCCTCAGATAGGCACCGTGCAGCGCAGCGACATCAATGTCACAGCAATCCGGTTCATGGACCGCGTAAGTCCAGACCGGCCTTAAATCAGGAATCAGTGATCTAGCCTGCGTCCAGGACCAGCGATCCAGTGCAAGCCCGTTGTCGGCGAACTCAGCCAGAAACTGGTCCGCCAGATGCTGCTCATCGTCGCGAGCGATATTGATCGCACCGCGCGGGCGGAGGAAGCCGATCGGTGAAAATTCCGGTGGCGGGTTATCGAGAAAGGCACGCGAAGCCGACGTCAGGGGCTGCACCAGCGGCCCACCATAGCTTTCCGTCCAGAAGGCCGCCGAGCGACCAGTGGCGTGATAGCCGGGATATTCCTCTGCCTCGAGCAGCAGCACCGATCGATCCGCGCCGATTTCTGAGGCGATGCTGGCTCCTGCGATACCGGCTCCGATGATGGCGACATCATAATGCTTCATCCTCTGGGTGCCACCCGGTCAAGAAAGGCAAAACAGCTGCCGACCGCCGCATCGCGCACCTCATCCACCTCGCGAAATATTTCATGCGCGGATTCCGGCCCGAACAGTTTCATTTCCGCCTTTGGCAGGAGATGGATGGCCCGCTCGATCGTCTCATGATCGACAAGCTCGTCGGTCGCTGTTGCCAGAACGAGAATAGGAACGTCCATCCGCATCAGTTTTTGCCGATTGCGCAGCAATCGGGTCGAGGCATAGGCCCGTTCGACCCAGCGCCAGCTCGCCGGACCCAGCCGCACGAAAGGCCGCTCGCGAAACCAGAAAAACTCGTCCGAATAGCGGCCGGCATCATGGGTCAGCAACGCCTGTCGGGGGACATAGGGTTCGAGGGGATTTTCTATCGGTTTCCAGGCCCGTCGTGCGCCACGGCCGATCGCGCACATGAACTTGGCAATGCAATGCGCTATCCATTCCGGCATGCCGCCGCCGGCGGGGGCGAGCATCGGGGCGCTCAATATGGCTGCATCGGGATGGATGCGCTGCTCGGTCAGGGCGCGCAACACCAGATGCCCTCCCATGCTGTGGCCGATCAGCACATGCGGGCCGGGATGGTCATCGCGCCATTGCTCGAAAAACGCGGCCAGGTCGCCCACCCAGATAGCAAAATCGTCGATATGACCGACATGCGGATGCGGCCCGCAACGGCCGGATCCGCCCTGGCCGCGCCAGTCGACGGAGGTGACATGCCATCCCTCCGCGTGGAAGTCGTGAAAGGTTTCGAGATATTTTTCGTAAAAATCCGCTCGTCCCGTCATGAACAGGATCGAACCTCGCGCGCCGCCGGGCCGACCCGATTGCGGCCAGTCCAGTTCCCGGAATTGCCAGCCATCCGGACTGATCCACGGCGCTTCTGTCGCATCTGGAGGAACCGACCGCCGATCGAAGCGCTCATCTTTCAAGTCTGTCATATCACGCTTTATCGTTTTCACTCGGTCGGTTGCAAAGTCGCTCCGGGAATCGTGGTTACTATTTGGTAAGGCAAATTAACTAGATATCGGTCCATGGATAGTGAACCCTTCATCTACTTGCTCTGGGGCGGATTGGCAATTGCACTGATAGTCGCAGCCGTAACCGATATCAGAAAACGCCATATTTCAAACTGGCTCAATCTCGGCATTGCCCTGGGCGCACCGGTTTTCTGGCTACTCAGCGGCATGGCATTCTGGCCCGACATGGTCGGACAGATAGGCTTGGCTGCCATCATATTTACCATATTTGCCGGAATGTTTGCGATCGGTGCCATGGGGGGAGGCGATGTCAAACTGCTGACAGCGCTGGCCTTGTGGATGCCCTGGCTGACGTTTCTCGAACTGCTGGTGATCATGTCGATCGGTGGCGGCCTGCTGACCCTGTTAATGATGATCAGCAAACAAATCCGAAACACCGAGGGGCCCATAAAGGTGCCTTATGGGGTCGCTATCGCCTGTTCCGGGCTCTGGATGATCTCGGGGATGGCAGGGCACAGTTCACAAACGATATTTTAACCATTTTACTCGAAAGAGGCACTGACCGCCGATGGAACATTTGGGCGGGGGGCATTCAGGAGGCGTGAGACGTCATGGACAAGAAGAAAATCATTTTGCTGATCGGTGCGCTGATCGTGGCTGCGGTCACGGCTCTGCTTGCCAAGAACATGTTTGACGGCGCTTCCGCCCCGCAAGTCGCAGCAAAAAAAGCGGAAGTGGTTGGCGAGGAAGTCCTTGTTGCAACCCGCGCCCTTCCCGTCGGCACGATCATCACGCCCGACAGTTTCCGGTTCCAGCCATGGCCGAAGGATCTCATCGAAGACGCCTATTTCATGAAGGAAGGCACCAATGTGGAACTGCTCGCCGGTACCGTTGTCCGTAATCCTGTCACCGCCGGACAGCCGCTCACCAAGGGATCTCTCGTAGCACCGGGTGATCGCGGCTTCCTGGCTGCGGCGCTTGGCCCAGGCATGCGCGCCGTGACCATTCCCGTATCCGGCCTCACCGGCGTTGCCGGCTTTGTGTTTCCGGGCGACCGCGTCGACCTGATGCTGACACAGTCGGTCAAGGGCGAAGGTCCCGAGCTCAAGGTTTCCGAAACCGTCATCCGCAACCTGCGGGTGCTGGCCACCGACAACCGGGTTGTCGCATCGAAGAATGAACAGGGCCAGCAATACGCCGAGAAGGCCAAGCTGGTTACGCTTGAAGCCACGCCCAAGATTGCCGAACAGATTTCCGTGGCCCAGACTTTGGGTACGCTGAGCCTGTCGCTGCGCTCGCTGGCTGACAGCGCCGCCGAACTGGAAGAAGCCATTGCCTCCGGCGCAATCAAATTGCCGAAAACGGATGATCCGGTCGCGGAAGCCGACATGATCCGCTCGTTGGCTGCACGCCCAACCAGCACCAAATCCACCTTTTCGACCGGTGGTGACGTGTCGCGCTTTGAAACGCGCTCGCCGCCGCCCCTCGCCGAGAAGGAGAAACCCAAGGGCCCGGTGGTCCGCGTCGCTCGCGGCAATACGGTCAATGAAATCGAGTTTGGAGACAAGTGATGGCCGTAGAATATGCACAGCATAGCCGTTCGGCGAAAAAGGCAGTCGGCATTACCGTGGTTGCTGCTCTCGCCCTGGCTCTGGCTGCCAACAGCAGCACCGCGTCAAAGGCCCAGTCGGTCAGCATTACGCAACCCGATTCCCGCATTTCGATCGCGGTTGGTCGGGGCAAGCTGATCACACTGCCTTCGCCCATTGAAGATATCTTCATTGCCGAAAACGCCATTGCCGATGTCCAGGTGCGGTCGCCGCGCCAGATCTACATTTTCGGCAAGAAAGGCGGCCAGACCAGTTTCTACGCCACCAGCGCGTCGGGCAAGGTCATCTACTCGGCAGAAGTCGCGGTTGGCGCAGAAATCTCGTCAATCGACCAGATGCTGAGCCTGGCCATGCCGGAAGCCAATATAGCGGTCAGCACGACTAATAATTTCGTCCTGTTGACCGGCACGATCGCCAATCCGGACGATGCGGAAGAAGCGGAAAATCTGGTCCAGGCCTTTGTCGGCGACGCCACCCGCGTTGTCAGCCGCCTGAAGACCGCCACGCCGATGCAGGTCAACCTGAAGGTTCGCTTTGCCGAGGTCAGCCGGTCGCTGGCCAAGGAAATCAACGGCAATCTGCTGACCCGGGACACCACCGGCGGATTCCAGTTCGGGGTCTCGCGTGGCCGCAACTTTGGCTCCATCACCGATTTCAATACGTCAGGCTTTCCCAATCTGGACGCATCGCAGCTGTTCGGTTTGCCGGCAGGCTCCATATCGCTACCCTTCAACCCCACGACCGGCCAGTTCGTGACGCCGGGCGGAACCGCATTCAATTACAATCAGGGCAATTCCGGACTGAACACGATCCAGGCGGCTGGCCGCCTGTTCGGTCTCGATATTGCGACCGCCCTTGACGTGTCGGAACGGGTTGGTCTGGTCAGCACCCTGGCCTCGCCCAATCTGACGACCATTTCGGGCGAGACGGCGACCTTCCTGGCAGGCGGCGAATTCCCCATTCCGATGTCCACCGGACTGGGTGAAGTGTCCGTCCAGTACAAGAATTTCGGTGTCAGCCTGTCCTACACGCCCACGGTCCTGTCCAATGGCCGGATTTCGATCCGCGTGGCTCCGGAAGTTTCGGAAATCTCCTCCAACGGTGCCGTCATTCTCAATGGCTTCAGCATTCCGGCGGTATCGACCCGGCGAGCGGAAACGACCGTCGAACTGGGTTCGGGCGAAAGCTTCATGATCGCGGGCCTGATGCAGAACAGCTATAATTCGGCGATCGACAAGACACCGGGCCTCGCCGATGTCCCAATCCTGGGATCGCTGTTCAAATCGGACGGCTATCGTCGAAACGAGACCGAATTGATGATCGTGGTGACGCCTTATCTGGTCAAACCGGTGGACGACAGCGAGATTGTCTTGCCGACCGACGGCTTCAAGGCCGCCAACGATGCGGAGCGGTTCCTGATGAATCGCAACCATAGCGGTTCCGGTGGCGATCGACCCAAGCCGACCATGGCTCCGGCGACACCGCCGACCCAGAGTTTTGGTAGCCTGGAAGCCCCGGATTCCGACCAATCGGCCAAGAAATCCAAGAAATCCGGCGGCGCCGCTCCCGGTTTCAGTTTCGACAAATAAGCTGGATCAGGAGAACAGATCATGCGTATCGTAACAACCGCCCTCATCACCGCCCTCGGACTCTCGGTCACGGCATGTGGCAGTACCACCGCGAACCGCAGCGTCTACAGCGAACGCCAACCGGTCGTATCGAAATCGAATTTCGTACTCGATCTGGCGGCCGGGAACGGCGGCCTGTCGACGGCGGAGCAAAACCGCCTGTCCGGCTGGTTCGACGCGCTTGAGCTTGGTTATGGCGATCGCGTCTCCATTGATGATCCAGGCTATTCCGCGAGCTCGGTGGCAAAGGCAGCCGTCGAAAGCATCGTGGCCGATTACGGCTTGCTGATCAGCGAAACCGCTCCGGTCACCGAAGGCTATGTTCCAGCAGGCCAGTTGCGGGTGGTGGTGACCCGCACTTCCGCTTCCGTGCCCGGATGCCCCGATTTCAGCCATCGCAGCCACACCGATTTTCAGGCGCGGACAAGCGCCAACTATGGTTGCGGAACAAATGGCACGCTCGCAGCGATGATTGCCGATCCCGAGGACCTCGTCCGCGGCCAGAACGCCGATGGTGAAGATCAGGCGCAGGCGTCCAAGGCTATTCGTGCCTATCGTGACAAGAAAGTTGGAGGACAATAATGAACGCTCCCTGGAAAGCCGGTTCGGTCGGTGGCCGCGAACCGTTCGCGGCATTTGTATGCGACGAGGACACGCTGGCGATGCTCCGCCCGGTTGCCGAGGAAATGGGTTGGTCGGTCGACAAATGTCACAAGGGTGGACTGCGCAATGCCATCCAGACCCTGTCGGTGTCCGCCAGTCCCAATATCTTGCTGGTCGATCTGTCTGAATCGGGCGATCCGCTAAATGACATCAACTCGCTGGCCGAGGTCTGCGAACCGGGTACGGTCGTGGTTGCCATGGGTCAGGTCAATGACGTCCGCCTGTATCGCGACCTGATCGTCAGCGGCCTGCAGGACTATCTGCTGAAACCGTTCAGCCCGGACCAGTTGAGGGATGTATTGTCTCAGGCGCAAGCGGTCCTGAATGCTCCGAAAAACGAGGATCAGCAGGCCGAAAAACCGCATATCTCGACTGCCGTGATCGGAACGCGCGGCGGCGTCGGCGCTTCGACCCTTGCCACTTCCTTGGCCTGGCTGCTGAGCCATGACCGGGAGCGCCTGACGGCGCTGCTCGACCTGGATGTCCATTTCGGTACCGGTGCCCTTTCGCTGGACCTCGAGCCCGGTCGCGGCCTGACCGATGCGATCGACAACCCGAGCCGGATCGATGGCCTGTTCATTGAACGCGCCATGATCAAGGCCAATGAGAAGCTGTCTCTGCTTTCTGCCGAGGCGCCGATCAATTCGCCGATCATGACGGACGGCACCGCTTTCTTCCAGTTGCAGGAAGAATTTCGCGCCGCCTTCGACTGTACGGTGATCGATTTGCCGCGCGACATGCTGATCAACTATCCGCATCTGCTCGGCGACGTCAATGCAACCGTCATCGTGACGGAACTGACGCTGGCTTCGGCGCGGGACTGCATTCGCTTGCTGTCCTGGCTGAAATCCCATGCCGCACAAAGCAAGGTGTTCGTAATCGCCAACAAGGTGCAGACCGCCAATCTGGAAATTGGTCGTCAGGACTTCGAAAGCTCGATCGAGCGCAAGATCGACATCATGATCCCCTATGATCCAAAAACAGCCGCACAGGCAGCAAAATTGGGTCAGGCAATGGTGGAAGCCGGCAAGTCCAGCAAGGCCTCGGCAAAAATCATCGAACTGGCGAACCTCGTCCTTGGCTCGGTGAGTAGCGAAGACGCAACGGATACAGGTGGGGACAAGAAATCTCTGATGGAAAAATTCGGCGATTTCAAATCATTTCTGCCATCCAAAAAAAACAAAGAGGATGCTCCTAAAGTCTGAAGCAGGCGCAGTTTTTCTTCAGCTTTAAAGGAATTAAATTATGGGTATGATGCAAATTGCAGTTCTGGGTGCTGGCATTCTGGCGGTTCTGCTGCTGCTCATCTTTGCATTTTCCGGCCCATCTGAGTCCAAGGCCGCGGCTCGGCAGCTGACCAAACTCAAATATCGCCACTCCGACAGCGCCAATGTTCGCGTCGAAGCGCAGATGAAAAAGGCGCTCTCGGCGCGTCGCAGGACCACTCGTCCCAGGGGCGAGAACCTGACCAAGCTCGAAACTCTGGCGATCCGGATGGAAAAGACCGGCAAGCACTGGCCGCTGGCCTATTTTTTCTATGCGGCGGGCGGTCTTTTCGTGATCGTCTCCGGCTTGCTGCTGCTCAAGGGCGCACCCCTGTTGCTGTGCCTGTTTGTCGGCCTGCTGGTCGGTGCGGGATTGCCGCATTTTGTCGTCGGCTTTCTGATCAACCGGCGCATAGCCAAATTTACCGCCTCCTTTCCCGATGCCATCGAGCTGCTGGTTCGCGGTCTGCGCTCCGGTCTGCCGGTCACTGAAACGATCGGCGTGGTAGCCAGGGAAGTAGGCGGCCCTGTCGGCGAGGAATTCCAGAAGGTCGTCGATCGGATCAAGATTGGCCAGACCATGGA
>Ga0209643_1000604_pt1 | contig 55416 bp, 52 predicted proteins | sample AutmiccBRH37_all_FD_187383 | JGI IMG/M metagenome (GOLD analysis project Ga0209643, IMG submission 187383) | Deep subsurface microbial communities from Mt. Terri, Switzerland - Autotrophic microbial communities BRH/37_all (SPAdes) (version 2) | ecosystem: Environmental > Aquatic > Deep...
AGGACGCGGCGCCCGCTTCTCCTTACACATTCCGATGAGGCTGCAATGCCCAGGCTCGGCAGCGATGCGATTGCCGCCGTCGTTCTCATCATTCTCGGCATACTCGGCTGGATCGAAGCCAGCAGCTATCCGGAGCAGGCCGGCGTCTGGCCGAAATGGATGCTGGGCGCGCTGATCGCCCTTTCGGTCGTGCTGCTCGTCCAGTCGCTGCTCAAGGGTCGAAAGCCGTCATGACCGCCAGCGATCTCCGCGTCGCCGTCACGGTGGCGCTACTGGCGGGCTATGCGCTGCTGGTCCCCGTGGTCGGCTTCTTCACCGCGAGTGCCGCGTTCCTGCTGATCCACATGTCCTTTCTCGGCGTGCGCAAGCCGGTCTGGCTGATCGCCGTCACCGCCGGGCTGCTGCTGGTCGCCTGGGCCGTGTTCGAGTGGTTCCTGAACGTGCCCCTGCCGCACGGCATGATCTATTGAGGCGCCGATGTTCGACCTGATCATCGCAGGCATGGGCGACGCGTTCGAGCCCATGAACCTGCTGCTCGTCTTCGCCGGCGCCGTCCTCGGCACGGTGTTCGGCGCCACGCCCGGCGTGTCCGCCACGCTCAGCATGGCGCTGCTCGTTCCGCTGACCTTCGGCATGACGCCGGTGCACGGCCTGTCCTTCCTCGGCGGCGTCTATTGCGGCGCCATCTACGGCGGCTCGATCTCCAGCATCCTGATCAACGTGCCCGGCACGCCCGCCGCCGTCGCGACGATGCTCGACGGCTACGAACTGACCAAGAAGGGGCAGGCCGGCAAGGCGCTGGGCGGTGCGATCACCGCCTCGTTCTTCGGCGGCCAGATCGGCGTGCTGGTGCTGCTGGTCGCCGCACCGCTGGTCGCCGCGGCGGCGCTGCACATCCGCTCGGCCGAGTTCTTCTGGATCGTCGTCTTCGCCATGAGCACGGTCGGCGCCATCGGCGGCGGTTCGGTCACCAAGGGCCTGATCGCCGCGGTCCTGGGCCTGATCCTGGGCGCCGTCGGCACGCATCCGTTCACCGGCTCGCTGCGCTTCACCTTCGACCTGCCGGCGCTCTACGAGGGCTTCCCGGTCATCGTCGGCATCGTCGGCCTCTTCTCGATCAGCCAGGTCCTCTATCTCTGCCATGGCCGCGGCATGGACAAGCAGATCGACATTCCGACGATCGGCTCGCTCTGGCCGGGCTGGGCGCAGATCATGAAGGTCAAGGCGACCTACATCCGCTCCGCCGTCATCGGCACGTTCGTCGGGCTGCTTCCCGGGGCGGGGGCGGATATCGCCTCCTTCATCGGCCGCAACGAGGCGCAGCGCTTCTCGAAGAACCCGGAGGAATACGGCAAGGGCTCCTACGAGGGGGTCGTCGGCGCCGAGGCGGCGAACAACGCCGTCGTCGGCGGCAGCCTCGTGCCGGCCCTGACGCTGGGCATTCCGGGCAACGCGGTCAGTGCGGCACTGATGGGCGGCCTGCTGATCCACGGCCTGCTGCCGGGCCCGCGTCTGTTCACCGAGCAGGCGGGGATCATCTACCCGTTCATCCTGAGCCTGTTCGCCGCCAACCTGTTCTTCGCGCTCGCCGCCTTCGGCGGGCTGAAGTACCTGGCGAAGGTGGTGCTGATCCCGCAGGGCGTGCTGGCCGCGTCGGTCGCCGTGCTCTCGTTCCTGGGCGCCTACGCCTACCGGAACATGATGGAGGACGTCTGGCTGATGCTCTTCCTGGGCGTCGTCGGCTACGTCCTGCGCCGCACCGGCTTCCCACTGGCGCCGATCATCCTGGGCATCATCCTGGGGCCGCTCGCCGAGAGCAACCTGGAGCGGGTGATGACCATCGCCAACGCGCGGGGCATGTCGGCGATGCAGTATTTCATGAGCAACACGATCACCGTGGTGTTCATGGTGCTGACCGTCGCGGCACTGATCTACTCCGTGGTGCGGGAGATCCGCCACCATCGGTCCGGCAAGACGATGCTGACCGAGGAGTAATGCGGCGAGAGTCGCAGGCGGAAGGGGCGAACCCTTCCGTCGGTACCTCGTTTGCGCCGCGGGGGCCGACGAGGATTTTCCGATGGGACCGCTTCTCCATTTCCGCGGCTGTGCCGGCGGCGCGTGGCGCCTGTCCGCGACGCTGACGAGCGACCACGAGCCGCCGCCGCTACTGACCGGCGACGGCGGGCGGGCCGCCCCCGCACGCCTGACCGACGAGCCCGGCGAAGCGGTCTGGCGTTACGACTTCGCCCTGGCCATGGGCCCGGAGCCGCGCGAGGCGACCTATGCGATCGGCGAGCGGTCCTGGCGGGTCGCCGTGCCCGCGATCGGCGGCGAACTGAGGGTCGCCTTCACCGCCTGCAACGGCGACGAGACCGAGGAAGGCGCGTGGACGACCAGCCGCAACGAGCGCTGGACGCATCTGCACAGGCGCAACGAACGGGCGCCCTTCCATCTGCTGATCCAGGGCGGCGACCAGATCTATGCCGACGGCATGTGGCGGCGCATCCCGGCGCTGGCGCGGTGGAAGCGCCTGTCCCGGCGGTGGCAGGCGGAGACGCCGTACGGCGAGAGCCTGGACCGGGCGGTTCGCGCCGACTACCGGAAGATCTACACCACCGTCTTCGGCTATGCCGAGGTCGACGCCGTCACGGCGCGCGTCCCCTCGATCATGATGTGGGACGACCACGAGATCCTCGACGGCTGGGGCAGCCACCCGCCCGAACGCCAGGAATCGCCGGTCTATCGCGGCGTGTTCGCCGCGGCCCGCGAGGCGTTCGCGCTGTTCCAGCTCGGCGCCCGGCCGGATGCGCTGCCCGACGGCTTCCTGCGCCGCGACGGCCGGCATTTCGCCAGCGCCTGGCGGATCGGCGACGTCGGGCTGATCGTCCCCGACCTGCGCAGCGTGCGCACCCAGCGCCGGATCATGGACGACGTCGCCTGGGCCGATTTCCGGGCGGGGCTGGACCGGCTGGAGGGCTGCCGCCAGTTGCTGATCGTCTCGACGGTGCCGACGCTCAACGTCGACCTCTCGGCGATCGAGAGGGTCCTCATGGCGACGCCCGGCTACCAGTCCTACCAGGACGACCTGCGCGACCAGTGGCAGAGCCGGACGCACCGCAAGGAGTGGATGCGCTTCCTCGACGCGCTGCTGGATTTCGGCGAGCGCAACGATGCCACCGTCCTCTCGCTGTCGGGCGAGATCCACATCGGCTGCTACGGGAGGGCGCGGCGCGGCCGGGCGATGCTGCACCAGATGACCTCGTCCGGCATCGTCCACCCGCCGTCGCCGGGGCCGCTGGTCGCCTTCCTGAACTGGTGGGCACGCAAGACGAAGCGCCTGCCCAACGGCGCCGAGATGGAGATCCCGCCCTTCTTCAACGGCAGCCGCTATCTCGCGCGGCGCAACTGGCTGGAGCTGACCCTGCCGCCGGGCGGCGGCACGCAGGCGGTCTGGCATGCCGAGGGCGGCGGACACTATCCGCTGGAGATCGATGCGCCGGCCGCCCGCTGACGGCTCACGGCATCTTGCGGTAGTAGTGCCAGAGCAGGATCGCGGCGACGCTGCGCCAGGGCCGCCAGGCTTCGGCCAGCGCGTCCATCTCGGCGAAGGTCGGGCGCGACGGCAGGTTCTTGATCTTCTGCGCGGCGACGGCGAGGGCCAAGTCCTGCGCCGGCCAGACGTCCGGCCGGCCGAGCGCGAACAGCAGGTAGACCTCCGCCGTCCAGCGGCCGATCCCCTTCAGACGGACCAGTTCCGCCAGCGCCGCGTCGTCCGGCAGGTCCGCCAGCGCATCCAGGTCGCAGGCGCCGGACGCGACCGCCTCGGCGAGGCCGCGCGCGTAGGCCAGCTTCGGGCGGCTGAAACCCAGGCCGCGAACCGCCTCCTCGTCGAGGGCGAGGAAGCCCTCGGCGCTCACCGGGTGCAAGGCGGCCTCGACCCGTGCCCAGATCGCCCGGGCCGAGGCCGCGGACACCTGCTGCGCCACGATCGCCCGCAGCAGCGTCGGGAACCCCGGCTCGCGCAGTTCGAAGACGGGCTCGCCCGCCTCGGCGGCGGCGCGGCCCATGTCGGGATCGGCGGCGGACAGCGCCGCCAGCCCCTCGCGCCACAGGCGGACGGCGTCGCCGCGTGCGGGATTGACGTGGGCGGAGGCGGTGGAAGCGGTCATGCTCCGACGATGACACGGCGTTGCCGGTCATGCCAGAAACCGCTCAGATGCGCCCACGCAAAGAGGAGATGTCCATGAGCGAACCGAGCGCCACCGACCCGCATCCGCGCAAGCGCGTCGCCGTCGGCGACACCGAGATGACCTATGTCGACGTGGGCGAAGGCCGGAACGTCGTGTTCCTGCACGGCAATCCGACCTCGTCCTTCCTGTGGCGCAACGTGATCGCGCGCGTCGCGGGCAGTGCGCGCTGCCTGGCGCCCGACCTGGTCGGCATGGGCGCGTCGGGGCCGTCGAAGCGGGGCTACGCCTTCGCCGACCATGCCCATTATCTGGACGCCTGGTTCGACGCGCTGAAGCTCGACGGCGTCGTGCTGGTGGCGCACGACTGGGGCGGCGCGCTGGCCTTCGACTGGGCGCGGCGGCATCCCGAGCGGGTCGCCGGCGTCGCCTACATGGAGACGATCGTCCGGCCACTGACCTGGGACGAGTGGCCGGAGAACGCGCGGGCCGTGTTCCAGGGCATGCGCTCGCCGGCGGGCGAGGCGATGGTCCTGGAGAAGAACGTCTTCGTCGAGCGCATCCTGCCGGCCAGCATCCTGCGCAAGCTGGCACCCGAGGAGATGGAGGCCTACCGCGCGCCCTTCCGCGAGGCGGGCGAGGTGCGGCGGCCGACGCTGACGTGGCCGCGGCAGATCCCGATCGAGGGCGAGCCGCCGGAGGTGGTGGAGACGGCCGAGGCCTATGCCGCCTTCATGGCACAGTCGCCGATGCCGAAGCTGTTCGTCAATGCCGAGCCCGGCTCGATCCTGACGGGGGCGCAGCGCGACTTCTGCCGGACTTGGCCGAACCAGCGCGAGGTGACGGTGGCCGGGTCGCACTTCATCCAGGAGGATTCGCCCGCCGAGATCGGCGACGCGGTGGCGGCCTTCGTCGCCGGACTCGGCCGCTAACCACGGGCCGGACGGCGATCGGCCCCGCGTGGGGAGCGCGGGGCCGAAAGGCAGGCAGGGCGCCCGCGGCGACCGCGCGGGAGGCGGCCGATGCGAGCATACGCCCGCATCGTGTCGGCCGTCGGTCGATCCGATGACAATCCCGGGACGGGTTACGGTCGCCCTTTACCGCGAAGCGCACGAGGCCGACACTCGCCGTGCGCAACCTCCGGATGTCCGACAGCCGTGCCGATCTCCCGACGCCTGTTCATCGCCCTGACCGGTGCCGCGGGCGCGCTCGTCGGGACCGCCGCCGGTGCTCGCGGCACGGAACGCGACGCCACCGCAGCCGTCGAAACCGTCGAGGCGCTCCGCGCGGTGCCGCCGGGCGCGCGACGCGACGGCGCGGTGCGCCACGCGCTCGGCCGGCAGGTCCGCGGCGACGGCGGCGGCGGCGTCTTCTGGTGGGACGCGGCGGCCGCCGAGGCCGAGGACGGCGGCACCGTCTTCACGCCGGTGGACGGCGGGACCGGACGGTGGCGGCGGCTGATCGACGGCGATTGGCAGGCCGCGTGGTTCGGCGTCCGGGCGGACGGCGTGACGGACGACGGTCCGGCCCTGACCCGTGCAATCGACGCGGCTGCAGGGCGCCGCCTGATGCTACCGAAGGGGACGATCCGGATCTCGGCCTCCCTCGCCCCGACCGCATCCCGCTGGCACCTGCGCGGCCAGATGCCGGAGCGGGGGCAGTACCGCTCCGACAACACCACCGTCGTCGACGCCTCCGCGATCGGCGCGGGCGGCTGGCTGATCCGCCGCTTCGACCGCGAGCCGCCGCTGCACGAGACGATCGGCCCCTTCGTCCATGCCGACATCGACTTCCGGCTGGGCGACACCAACGGCTTCGCCTTCGGTACGGCGGCCGCGGACGGGTCGCTCGACACTGCGCGCTACGAGACGGTGCGCGACCGCCAGGGACAGAAATACGTTCACGGCGTGCGGTTCGAGGGGTGCCGGATCCGCGGTGGGATCGCGAAGCACGGTTCCGACGAACGCGGGCGGATCGAGCGGAGCGGCCAGCGGCTGATCTTCCTGACCAAGTGCTTCGAGAGCACGATCGAGGACTGCACCCTGGTCGGCGGCGACGTCCAGGTCGAAACATGGGGCTGCGATGCGCCCGTGATCCGCAACGTCCGCTGCAACAACGGCCACCTGCCCTTCCTGCTGCGCCGGTCGGGCTGGTTCGGCGTCCAGCACCGGCTGGCCGACATCCAGGTGGAGAGCTTCACCTTCGGCGCAGTCGTCTCGGACGGGGTGCAGCTGGCGGCGACGCGGGTGCGCACCGAGCCGAACGTCCAGGGCACACCGCGCGGCGCCGGCCGCTTCGACCTGACGGCACAGACAGGGATCACGGCGCGGGTCCGGGCGGACGACGACCGGGTGATCCTGTCCGGCGATGCCGGCGGCATCCTGTTTCCCGGCCTGTCGCTGATCGAACTGCACGGGCCGGAGGGGCAGCGGGACACCTGCCTGGTGACGGCGGTCGACGGTGCCGCGGGGCGCGTCTGGTCGCGCGGCTTCGTCTTCACCTGGTCGGCCGCGGCGGCGCGCGTCGTGCGGATCCACGGCTATGCGATGCTGCACGGCGGAGCGCACGACGCCATGATCGATACCAGCCACCCCGATTCATTCCCAAACGTCCCGACATTCGTCTACCGGCCGGACAACGGCGCCATGTTCCTGACCGGCATCGGCAAGGTTCCCGGCTCGAACGGCGATGTCCGGTCGCTGGTCCTGGGCAACGTCGAGCCCGATCCGACGTCGACGCGCAAGCGGATGGGCTTCGCGAACTGTGCCGATACGGTGGTGGCGCCGACATGGCATCCCTTCGTCACGGTCGACGCGCCGTTTCCCGGCCCGGCCGAGCCGGCAACGCCGCAGCCGGACGCTTGGCTGTACAGCCCGCGCACCTGGACGGCCGGCGGCATCCCCTTCCGGCGGGTCGAAGACGAGACGGGGAGCCGGGCGGCCTGGCTGCTGCGCAACGGCGCCCCGTTGGAGGTGCCCGTGCCCGGCGCGGCAGCGGCGGCGGCGATCTTCGTGCGGCAGGCCGAGGACGGTGCGCGGTTGGTGGCGGGCGCGCACGGCGGCGAGACCCGGCACCCGCTGGATGCGGCGGCATGGACGCAGGTCGACCTCGGCCCGCTCAAACCGGGCGACACGCTGCGGCTTTCGGCGGAGGGATCCCTGCTGGTCGCGGCGGTGCGGTTCCTACGCGCCGCCTGACCGCGGAACCTCAGTCGTTGGTGCCGGTGCGGCGCTCGGGCGGCGACAGGAAGTCGGCGCGCTCGCCCTCCAGGACGGCGACCCGCTCGTTCAGCGTCTCGACCCGCTTCAGCAGCGTTTCGATCGCGCAGGCGAGCGGATCCTCGACGCCCTCGCAGGGCATGCCGTAGGCCTCGAAGACGCTGCGGCGGCTGGCGCTGCCGTCGCGGCGCGAGGCGATCTGCGCCGGTATGCCGACCACGGTGACGCCGGGCGGCACCGCCTGCAGCACGACGGAATTGGCACCGACCCGCGCGCCCTTGCCGACCGTGAACGGTCCCAGGATCTGCGCGCCCGAGCCGACGATCACGCCGTCCTCCAGCGTCGGGTGGCGCTTGCCCTTCTCCAGCGAGGTGCCGCCGAGGGTCACGCCCTGATAGAGGGTGACGTCGTCGCCGACCTCGGCCGTCTCGCCGATCACCACGCCCATGCCGTGGTCGATGAAGAGACGCTTGCCGATACGCGCGCCCGGATGGATCTCGATGCCCGTGAAGACGCGACCGAGATGCGAGATGAAGCGGCCGAGCAGGTGCCAGCCGCGCCGCCACGCCGCGTTGCCCATGCGGTGGAAGACGAGCGCATGGAAGCCGGGGTAGCAGAGGGCCACCTCCAGCCGCGAACGCAGTGCCGGATCGCGCTCGACATAGGAGTCGATTTCTGCGCGGAGATCCCTGAACATCGCGACGACCCCTGTCAGCCTCTGATCGAAAGTGGTCAGTGAGGGAGCGTGCGACAAGTCGCCTCGCGTGGCAACGGTGCGCCGCACGGCCGGATCGCAGCCGACCGACAGGCGCGTTGTATCCCCGGCCCATCCGTGTTAGCGGAAGCGCCTTTCGCAGACGAGGCGACCATGGCTGATACCGGCGATACGAACCAGGGCACGCAGCCGCAGGCTGGCCAGGCTCCCGACCTGCCGCCCCTCTCGATCAACGTCCAGTATGTGAAGGACCTGTCGTTCGAGAATCCGCGGGCGCCGCAGTCCTTCGGCGAACTCGGCACGCCGCCGGAGATCAACGTCGACATCAACGTCGAAGTGCAGCCGCTGCAGCAGCGGGTGGTCGAGGTCGTCCTGAACATCCGGGTCCGCGCGGCGCGCGAGGAGGCGGTGTTCTTCATGGTCGAGCTGTCCTATGCCGGCATCTGCGTCGTCGGCAACGTGCCGGACCAGCATGTGCAGCCGCTGGTCACGATCGAGGGCCCGCGCCTGCTGTTCCCGTTCGCGCGCCAGATCATCGCCGACTCGGTGCGTAACGGCGGCTTCCCGCCGCTGCTGATCAACCCGATCGATTTCGGCCGCCTCTACCAGCAGAACGCGGCCCAGCAGCAGGCGACCGCGCCGGCCGCGCCGACGGTCAACTGACGGCCGCGCCGGCGCCTCAGAAGCGCTCGACCCAGGGACGCACGTCGATCTCCTGGGTCCAGGCGCTGCGGTGCTGGCGATACAGCTGCCAGTAGGTTTCGGCGATCGCATCCGGATCGAGCCGGTCGTCGGCGGCATCCGTCGCGGCATCACGCCGTTGGGGCAGGATGCTGCCGTCGACGTTGACGTGGGCGACGTGGATGCCCTGGGGTCCCAGTTCGCGCGCCATGGACTGCGCCAGCCCACGCAGCCCGAACTTGCCGATCGCGAAGCCGGCCGAGTTCGCATAGCCCTTCAGCGAGGCGGTGGCGCCGGTGAAGAGGATCGTCCCCTGCCCGCGCGGCAGCATCGCCCGGGCCGCTTCCCGCCCGACGATGAAGCCGCCGAGGCAGGCGCCGCGCCACGCCGCCTCCAGTTCCGCCACCTGGATCTCGATCAGCGGCTTGCGCACCCGGCCGCTGGCGTTGAACACCACGAGATCGGGTTCGCCCAGGTCCTGGCGCACCGCCGCGAACAGGGCGACAACCTGCTCCTCGCGGGTGGCATCGCAGGCATAGGCCCTCGCGCCCGCGCCCATCTCGGCCAGCATCGGCTGCAGGCGCTCGGGCCGGCGCGCGGCGAGCGCCACCGACATGCCCCCGACGGCGAAACGCCGGCCGAGCGATGCCCCCAGCCCCGGCCCGACGCCGACAATCACCGCGACCCCGTTCGCGCCTTCCGCCATCGCTTCCTCCCGTTCCTGTCGCGCCAGAGGATCGCCCCGCGGGCGCGCCGGCGCAACCGCGGCCGAAATTGACAAGGGTGCGGCGCGCGCCGGATCATTCCGCGCGACAAGCACGTACCGGCACCGACCGGACGCGGAACAGACGGCCGCACGCGCGGCGGCGCCGGGAGAGACGCCGAATGGACTTCCAGCCGATTCTGCCAAAGGCGCGCGGCGAGGCCATGCGCGCCGCCGGGCTGTGGCGCGACCGACTGCTGATCGACTATCACGACGAGGCCGTCGCCCGGCACCCGGACCGGGTGGCGGTGATCGACCGGAACAGCAGCAGCGGCACGCGCACCGTGCTGTCCTTCCGCCAGCTCGACCGCCTGTCGACGCGCATCGCGCTGGGGCTGCACGCGCTCGGCGTGCGCCGGTCGGACGTCGTGTCGGTGCAGCTGCCGAACTGGTGGCAGTTCGTAGCGCTGCACCTCGCCTGCCTGCGCATCGGCGCCTGCACGAACCCGCTGATGCCGATCTTCCGGTCGCGCGAACTGTCCTTCATGCTGGGGCTGGCCGAGAGCAGGGTTCTGGTCGTGCCGCAGCGGTTCCGCGGCTTCGACTATCCGGCGATGGTGCGGGAGATCCGCGGCCAGCTGCCCGCCCTCGCCCACGTCCTGGCGGTCGGCGGTGGCGGCGAGACGTCGTTCGAGGCGGCACTGGTCGACCGGCGCTGGGAGGACGAGACGGATGCGCGGGCGCTGTTCGCCGCGAGCCGTCCATCCCCGGACGACGTGGTCGAGCTGATCTACACCTCCGGCACGACGGGCGAGCCGAAGGGCGTGATGCACACGTCGAACACGCTGCTGGCGGCGGTGCTGGGCTTCATCGAGCGCAACGGCCTCCACCGGGACGATGCGATCCTGATGGGGTCGCCGCTGGCGCACCAGTCGGCCTTCCTCTACGGGCTGATGGTCTCCCAGGTGCTGGGCATCAAGCTGGCGATGCTCGACGTCTGGAATCCGGAGGACGCGGCGCGGCTGATCCAGGACGAGGCGCTGACCTACACGATGGGGGCCACGCCCTTCGTCGCCGACCTGGCCGACACGCCGGCGGCGGAACGCTACGACCTGTCCACCCTGCGCGCCTTCGTCTCCGCCGGCGCGCCGATCCCGCGGGTGCTGGTCGAGCGGGCGACGAAGCGCCTGGGCTGCAGCGTGCACGCCGGATGGGGCATGTCGGAAAACGGCTTCACCACGGGCACGCGCGCCGACGATCCGCCGGAGAAGATCTTCGGCACGGACGGCCTGCCGATCCCGGGCGCGGAGGTCCGGGTGGTCGGCGAGGACGGCGCTCCCATGCCGACCGGCGAGGAAGGGCGGCTGCAGGCACGCGGTCCGGCCAACTTCGTCGGCTATCTGAAGCGGCCGGAGCGTTACGACACCGACGCCGAGGGCTGGTTCGAGACGGGCGACATGGCCCGTATGGACGCGGACGGCTACATCCGCATCACCGGCCGGTCGAAGGACATCATCATCCGCGGCGGCGAGAACATCCCGATCGTCGAGGTCGAGGAGATCCTCTACCGCCATCCGGCCGTGCAGGACGTCGCCATCGTTGCGATGCCTGACGAACGGCTGGGCGAGCGCGCCTGCGCCTTCGTGACGCTGAAGCCGGGGGCCGCACTGACGTTGGACGAGGCCGTCGCCTGGCTGGAGGGGCGGCACATGGCGCGCCAGTACCTGCCGGAGCGGCTGGAGGTGGTGGACGAGATGCCGCGCACGCCGAGCGGCAAGATCCAGAAGTTCCGGCTGCGCGAGGCAGCGAGCGGACTGACCGCCGCCTGAGGGGTCAGGCGCCGAGCAGGTAGCCGGCCGCGGCGGCGCAGAGCAGCAGCCAGACGGGGTTGAGGCGCGTGAAGTAGGCGCCGGCGGCAGTGGCGGCGATGATCGCCATGCCGGCGTTGCTGCGCGCGGTCGCGAGCACCAGCATGAGGGCGCCGGCGGCGACGAGGCCGACGGTGAGCGGCGCCAGGCCGAGCTGGACGGCGGCGCGCCACGGGCGGTCGGCGAAGCGGCCCCAGGCGCGGAACACCAGATAGGTCAGGGTGCAGGAGGGGATGCACAGCGCCAGGGTGGCCGTCAGCGCGCCGGCCAGCCCGGCGACGTGCCAGCCGATCAGGGTGACGATCAGCATGTTCGGTCCGGGCGTCGCCTGGGCGATGGCGAACAGGTCGGCGAACTCCTCCGGCGTCAGCCAGTGCTCCACCTCGACCGTGAGGCGGTACATTTCGGGCAGGATGCTGTTGCCGCCGCCGACCGCGAGCAGCGACAGCTTGGCGAAATAGAGGACCAGCATGACGAGGTCGCCGCCGGGAATCTCGCTCAGCATGTGAGGCTCATCGGCGGCGCCAGACGAGGGCGATGGCGATCGGCGCCAGGACGAGCAGCACCGGCAGCAGCGGCCAGCGCATGACGCCGATCGCGACGAAGGCGAGCAGCATCATCGGAACGGCGGTCCGCCAGCGCCGGCCGAGCAGCGGGCCGACCATCTTGGCGACCATGGCGACGACGAGCCCCGCGGCACCGGCGGCGATGCCGCCGAGCGCGCCGGCGATGGCCTCGCTCTCGCCATAGTGGGTGTAGAGGGCGCCCAGGGAGAGGACGAGGACGATCGGGATCGCCCACAGGCCGGTGACGGCGGCGATCGCGCCCGGCACGCCGCGGAAGCGGCCGCCGACGGCGATCGAGACGTTGACGATGTTCGGGCCGGGCAGGAACTGGCAGAGCGACAGCACGTCGGTGAACTCGTCCGGCGTCAGCCAGCGCCGGCGCTCGACCAGGATCAGCCGCGCCCAGGGCAGCACGCCGCCGAAGGCGAACGCCGAGACCGAGACGAAGCCGGCGAAGAGGGCGGCGAGCCCCGGTTCAGGGCGGGTCTCGTCTATCGCCGGCGCTGCAGCCGCTCCATCGGGCACGCGGCGCTTATTCCGCCGCGACGGGTGCGGGTGCGGCGGCGGGCCGACGGACCGCGTCGCCCGGCGTGCGCGCCGGCAGGAGTGCGACGGCACCGAGCACGCCGAGCGCGAAGACGGCCAGGATGCCGAACAGCCAGGCGAAGTCGCCGGTGAGATCGAAGAGACCGCCGACCAGCGGCACGGCGACGGCACTGACCGTGAGCGACAGGGCGAAGCGGAAGCCGAAGGCCGTGCTGAGCCATTTCGGCGGGATGTAGCGGGCGAACAGCGAGTCCGCGACGGGCTGGATTCCCACGGTGATCGCGATCGACATGATCATGACGAGGATCAGCGGCGCGCCGGCCGCCACCGTGGCGACCGCCATCGCCGGGACCATCATGCCGTAGACCAGGAAATAGGCCTGGCGCAGCGGCAGGCGGTCCGCCAGCCAGCCGCCGCCGAGCTGCGCCGCGCCGCCGATGAGCATGATGACGGTGGTCGCCATGCCGACGCCGAGGCCGCCGCCCTGCAGGAAGTCGACGCGGTGGTCGAGGAACTTCGGCAGGCCCACGGTGAGCGCCTGGAACACCATGCCGGAGAGGATGGTGATGACGCCGATGACCGCCATGATGCGCACGAACGCGCCCATGCCGCCGGCCGGCCGGTCGTCGCTGCCGCTGCTGGGCGCCTTGTGGATGCCGGTGCGGAACATGGCGGCGAACCAGAGGCCGATGCCGACCGCGACGGCGCCCGGCAGGATGAAGGCGGCGCGCCAGCTGATCAGCTGCATGAGCGCGCCGGCGACGAGGGCCGCGATGCCCATCCCGGCACTGCCGAAGACGCCGTTGATGCCGAGATAGCGGCCGCGCCGGTCGCCCGCCGTCTGGACGATCAGGGCGATGCCGACGGGATGATAGATCGAGGCGAACAGGCCGATCAGCGTGAGGCCGATGAAGATGCCGACCGGCCCGATGGCGAGACCGGTCACGATCGCGGACAGGCCGATGCCGACGAAGAAGGCGATCATCGCGCCGCCGGCGCTCCAGCGGTCGGCCAGCCAGCCGGCCAGCGGCGCGCCGAGGCCGAACATGATGAAGCCGCCGATCGACAGGTTGAGCAGCTCGCCGTAGCTCCAGCCCATCTCCGCCTCAAGGGCGAGGACGACGGTCGGATAGAGCAGCATGAACATGTGGTCGATGCTGTGGCCGACGCACAGGAAGGGCATCAGACCGCGCTGGGGCCTGTCCGAGTTGGACGTGTCGGACATGGACGTGTCGGACATCGAAGCGTCTCGCCGCAGTTTCGGGGGCGCGGCGGACCGCACCCGAAGCGACGGGCAGCCTACACCGCCGGCCATCCGGTCGCCATACGCCGACTCTGCAGATCAGCCCTGCGTCTCGGCCGCGATCCAGCGCAGATAGTCCGGGTTTCCCGCCTCGATCGGCAGCGCGACGACACAGGGCACGTCGTAGCCGTGAAGGTCCGTGACACGGGCGACCACGGCATCGACCAGCTCGGCGCGGGTCTTCGCGAAGAAGACCGTTTCGGAGTCCTCGTGCACCGCGCCCTCCCAGCGGTACAGCGAGGTGGCGCCGGGCAGGATGTTGACGCAGGCGACGAGCCGCTCCTCGACCAGCGCGCGACCGATGCGCTTCGCCTCGTCGAGGGAGGCGGCGGTGACGTAGATCGAATGGAATTCCATCGCGGGTCCTCTCAGATCGACTTCCAGACCAGGGTGGCGCCGACCGCCAGGAGCACGGCGAGGACGGCGCGGCGGAAGGTCTCGGCGCCGAGTCGCCGCCGCATCCAGGCGCCGCACCACTGGCCGCCGACGACGGGTACGATCGCCGCGGTGGCGAGCACCAGTTCCTGCGGCCCGAGCAGGTCGTAGCCGGCGAGGCCGCCGGTGAACATGACCGTCCCGGTCAGCATGCCGATGCCCATGGCGGACACGAACAGGTCGCTGCCGACCTTCAGCGCCAGCAGGTACATGGCCAGCGGCGGGCTGAAGATCGAGGTCAGGCCGCCGAGGAGGCCGGTCGCGGTCCCGGCGAGCGGCCCGAGCCAGCGCTCGGCCGCGGGCGACACTTCCGGGGCGAAACGCGCGAGGCTGACGAGGGCGAGCACGATCACCACGATGCCGACGACGAGCCGGAGCAGTTCCGCATCGGCGACGGCGACGAGGCCGGTGCCGATCCAGGTGGCGACGGCGATGCAGAGGAAGGCCGGCCAGAAGCGCAGCGCCGCCTCGCGCAGGCGGCCGGCCTGCCAGACCTGGACGATGTTGGAGAGGACCGTCGGGATGGCGATGACGGGCAGGACGGCCGCCACGTCGGTGACCAGGGCCATGACCGGCACCGCGACGAGCGGCAGGCCCATGCCGGTCACGCCCTTGACGAACCCGCCGGCGAAGAGGGCCGCCACGCAGACGGCGAGCACCAGCGGCACGATCTCGGGAAGGGGCATGGGCGGCTCGCGCGAGCGGTCGGGACATGCCTGATAGCAGTCCCGGCGCCGCGCCGCACCCCCGCGCCGCCCCCTGGGGCGGAAATCCCGGGAGCGAGACCCCAGGAGCGAACCCGGGGTTCAGTAGGTCGCGAAGATCCGCTCGATCTCCTTGCGGTCCTGCGTCACGGTGAGCGCCAGCATCAGCAGGATGCGCGCCTTCTGCGGATTGAGATTGTCGGCGGCGACGAAGCCGTGGCTCGACAGGTTGGCGCGCTGGGTGACGCGGCCGCTGCCGGCGCGGGTCGACTGGACGACGACGACGCCGGCGGCGACGGCGCGGCCGAGCGCGTCGGTCTCGGCCGGCGAGGTCGAGCCGGGCGCGAAGCCGGCGGTGACGATGCCCTTGGCGCCCGCGGCGACGTAGGCGTCGACCGCCACGCCGTCGACGCCGGCATAGGCGTAGGCGATGTCGACGCGCGGCAGCGCATCGAGGCCGGCCACGTCGAACTCCGTGTCGGGCATGTGCCGGCGCAGCGGCTTGCGATAGAAGGCGACCGCATCGGCGTCGGCATGCCCGAGGATGCCGAAATCGGGCGAGCGGAAGGTCTGCTGGCGCAGGGTGGAGGTCTTGGTGACCTCGCGGGCCGACTGGATCTCGTCGTTAAGCACCACGAGGGCCCCCATCCCGCGCGCCGCCGGGGAGCCGGCCGTGCGGATGGCGTTGACGAGATTGATGCCGGCATCGGTGCCGAGGCCGGAGGATGGACGCTGCGCGCCGACCACGACGATCGGCTGCTCCACCTTGGCGGCGAGGCCGAGGAACCAGGCCGTCTCCTCGGTCGTCGCCGTGCCGTGGGTCACGACGAAGCCGTCGATGGCGGGATCCTGCGCCGCGGCGTCGTGGATGATCTTCAGCAGGTCGAGCCAGTCCTTCGGCCCGATCTGGGTACTGCCGACCGCCTGGAAGCGGATCGGCACCACGTCGGCCACCTCGTGGACGATCGGAAAGCGCTCGATCAGTTCGTCGACCTGGAGCTTGATCCCGGTGTCGGGATACTCGATCAGGTCGAGCGGGTGGCGGCCGACCGAGGACATGGTCCCGCCGGTGCCGATCACCGCCACGCGCGGCCGCTGGGTCGTCATCGTTGTCTCCCGGTCCGTCAGATGGGCGGATGGCGGCCGAGGTCGCCGCGCGCCTGTTCGTAGAGGTGGCCCGCATGCAGCACGAGCATGTCGGTAAAGGCGCGCCCGGCGATCTGGATGCCGATCGGCAGGCCGCTTTCGGCGAAGCCGGCGCAGACCGTCAGGGCCGGCTGTCCCGTCACGTTGAACGGCATCGTCAGGTAGGGCTTGCCGAAGAACGGGAAGGTACGCGTCGCCTGGTCGAACCGCTCCGCCGGTCCGTACTGGTTGGCGCAGAGCAGCAGGTCGACGCCCGCCGCCTCCATCGCCGCCGCGGTCGCTTCGGTCAGCCGGCGGCGCATGCGGACGGCCTCGACATAATCGGCCGCCGAGATGAAGGCGCCGAGCCGGATGCGGTCGCGGAAGAAGGCGCCGTAGTTTTCCGGCGTCGCGGTCACCGTGGCGCGGTGGATTGCCCAGGCCTCGGCCAGCAGGATGATGCGGCCGCAGGCGTGGAAGTCGCGGATGTCCGGCAGGTCGACGTCGACGACCTCCATGCCCTGCTCGCCCAGGAGCACGACCGCCCGGTCGAGCGCCGCGCAGACGTCGGCGTCGGCACCATCCGGCCCTTCGTGCCATGCCCGGACGTAGCCGACGCGCAGATTGGCCGCGGGACGCTTCAGGGCGGCGGCGTAGTCGGGGACTAGGACGTCGACGCTGGCGGGGTCCTGCGGGTCGTAACCGGCGAGCGCCTGCATCATCAGGGCGCAGTCCTCGACGCTGCGGGCCATCGGGCCGGCATGGTCGAGCGTCCAGCTGAGCGGGTAGACGCCGCGGCGGCTGACCCGGCCGTAGCTGGGCTTCAGGCCGGCGATGCCGCAGACCCCGGCCGGGCCGCGGATCGAGCCGCCGGTGTCCGAGCCCATGGCGCCGGCGCAGAGGCCGGCGGCAACCGCGGCACCGGAGCCGCTCGACGAGCCGGCGGGGATGTGGTCCGGATTCCAGGGATTGCGCGCGGCCGGCCAGGGCAGGTCGTGCGACGGCCCGCCGAAGGCGAATTCGTGGGTCGCGAGCTTGCCGACGACGATGGCACCGGCCGCCTTCAGCCGCGCCACGGTCTCGGCATCCTCCTGCGGCACGTTGTCGTGCAGCAGGCGCGAGTGGCAGGTCGTGCGCACGCCGGCGGTCGAATAGATGTCCTTCAGTGCGATCGGCACGCCGTGCAGCGGCCCCTTCCAGCCGCCCTCGGCGATGGCGCGGTCGGCCGCCACCGCCTCGGCACGGGCGTCGGCACCGGTGACCGTGATGAAGGAATGCAGGTCGCCGTCGACCATCTCGATGCGCGTGAGGCAGGCCTCAACCAGCTCGGCGCTGCTCACCTTTCGCTCCCGGATCGCCGCACCGGCATCGGCGATGGAGAGATAGTGCAGGTCGCTCACAGCACGACCCGCGTGCCGGTTGGAAGGAACACGAGGGACGGCTCGTCCGCCATGTCCGGCGCTACGGGCAGGCGCGCGAGCAGCGTCTGCAAGCCGAGATAGCCTTCGTGCATCCGCACCGTCTCGCCCTCGTCGAGCGCGAGCCCCGCCTGCGCCGCGACGGCGCGGAAGGCCTCCAGTGTCACGTCTTCGCTCATCGCCACCCCCTCAGAGCTTCATGTCCATGGCGGTCCGCAGGCCGTCGCTCATCAGATTGAAGCACATGCCCGTGATGAAGATCATCACGCCGGGCAGGGCCGCGTTCAACGGCGCGACGTAGATCGACTGGCGTAGCGTGTTCAGCATCAGGCCCCAGTCGGCTTCCGGCGGCGAGACGCCGAGACCCAGGAAGCTGAGGCCCGAGGCGATGATGATGCTGACGCTGATCAGGCTGGACGCATAGATCAGGATCGGCCCCAGCACATTGCCGAGCACGTGGACCAGCAGGATGCGCATCGTTCCGGCCGGTGTCGCCCGGGCCGCCGCGACGAAATCGAGGTTGCGCACCTGGGTCGTCACGGTCTCCGCGACGCGGCAGATCGGCGGCATGAAGACCAGGGTCAGCGCGATCACCGCGTTGACGATGCCGGTACCGAGCGCGCCGGAGATCGCGATCGCGAGGAGCACGGACGGGAACGCGTAGAACACGTCCATGGTCCGCATGATCGCCATGTTGACCTTGCCGCCGACGAAGCCGGCGATGACGCCGAGCGAACCGCCGAGCAGCAGCGCCATGACGACCGGCGCGATGGCGGTGAACAGCGACACGCGCCCGCCATAGATCAAGCGTGTCAGCATGTCGCGGCCGAGCTCGTCGGTGCCGAGCAGGAAATCGTCGGTGCCGGGCGGCTTCAGCCGCTTCAGCATGCTGGTCTTGTAGGGGTCGTGCGGCGCCACCCAGGGGGCGAAGATCGCCGCCAGTATGATCGTCAGGATGATCAGCAGGCAGACGATCGTCACGGGGTCGCGGCGCAGCCGGGTGAACACCATCGACCAGTAGCCGCGCCGTTCGGCGACGAACTCCGCTGGTTCGACGGTCGGGACCGGTCCGGCTGCCATCGTGGTTGCCATGGTCGATGCCTCTTTCTGGCCGGGTCTGTCGGGGCGGTCAGCGCGCGATGCGCGGGTCGAGCGATGCCTGGATCACGTCGACGATGAGGTTCAGCGAGACGAAGATCAGCGCCAGCACCAGGATGGTGCCCTGGAGCATCGGGATGTCGCGCGCGAAGATCGCGTTGTTGAGCAGCAGGCCGGTCCCGGGCCAGGCGAACACCGTCTCGACCAGGATCGAACCGCCGAGCAGCGAGCCGAGCTGCAGGCCCACGACGGCGAGCGCCTGGGGAGCGACGTTCTTGGTGACGTGCCGCAGGATCTTCGCCTCGCTGAGGCCCTTGGAGCGCAGCGCCTCGACGAATTCCATCGCCAGCAGTTCGCTGACGGCGCCACGCACGGTGCGGGCGAGAATGCCGATGGGGATCACCGACAGGGCGATGACGGGCAGAACCATGTGACGGAAGTTTTCGGCCGAGAAGGTGAACTCCGTACCGCCGCTGCCGGTCATGCCCAGGGAGGGCAGCCACCCGAGTTCCACCGAGAAGATGATGACCAGCACGATTGCCAGCCAGTAGTGCGGAACGCTGACGCCGGTGATCGCGAAGGCGGTGAAGAAACGGTCGGCCGGACGGCCCTGGTTGTAGCCGGCGATGCCGCCGAACAGCGACCCGAGGCCGAAGCCCACCAGTGCCGCGCCGACGGCGAGGATGACGCTGTTGACCAGTGCCGGCCCAAGTTCGGCGATGACCGGCCGCCCAGTCTGAATCGAGATGCCGAGGTCGCCCGTCAGGAGCTTGCCGAGCCAGACGAGATACTGAACCGGCAGCGGCTTATCCAGCCCATACTCCCGCTTCATACGGTCGACGATCTCCTGCGAGGCTTCCGCCGGCAGGATGGCGCTGAGCGGGTCGCCCGGCCCGATATAGACCAGCGAGAAACACACGACGCTGACGCCGATGGAGATGGGAATGGCGTAGAGGATGCGTCGCAGGATGTAGAACAGCATTTGCGCCGGTCTCCGTGGACCCGTCGGAGGGCATGCGGGCGGAATTCATGCCGACGTTCGTCGGCCGAACAGAAGTCGCACCGGCCTTCGCCGGGCGGGCGGAAGCATGCCGGGGGCCGCGCCCCGGCATGCGAGGCCGCGATTACTTCTCGATCGTGATCGGCGTCAGGTCCTGGAACCAGCTCTGCGCCTGGACGAAACCCTTGACGCGCGGCGAGATCGCCCGCGGGTTCACGTCGTGTACGACCCAGATCCACTCGGCATTGTCGACGATCTTCGCGTGCACTTCCTGCAGCACGAGGTTCTGCGCTTCCATGTCGAACGACTGCGAAGCCTTGGTGAACAGCGCGTCATACTCGGGAACGTTGACCAGGCCCCAGTTCGAGCCCTTGGGCGTGATGCGCGTGCTCATGTAGGAGCGCTCCAGGGCGCTGTACGGGTCCTGGACGGCGCGACTGATGATGATGCCGTTCACGCCGGCGGCCTTCGCTTCAGCGCCGTTCGCGGGCTGACGGCCGAACGCGAGCAGTGCGTTCCACTCCATCACTTCCGCTTCGACCTTGAAGTGGCACTCGTTGAGATTCGCCTGCAGGAACTCGAACATCGGCAGCGGCTGCATCTGGCCGGAACCGCTGGTCGAGATCGCGATCTTCACGCTGAGCGGCTTGTCCTTCGTGTGACCCGCCTCTTCCATCATCTTACGAGCCGTATCGGGATCGTACTTGATGTCGAAGCTGGGCTTGCCGAACCAGGTGTCGCCCGGCGGCACGTGGCCCTTCGAGGCGATGGCGAGGCCGCCGAGCAGCTCGACCATATTGTCGCGGTCGACGCAGAGATTGGCCGCCTTGCGGACCCGGATGTCGTTCCACGGCGACCCTTCCGCCTTGCTGAGCTCGACCGCCCAGTTGTGCGGGTAGGCGTTGGTGACGATCTTCATGCCCTGCTGCTCGAGGCGCGGCACGGCGTCCGGGGGCGGCGCCTCGATGAAGTCGACCTGGCCGGAGAGCAACGCTGCGACACGCGCGGACGCCTCCGGGATCGGCCGCAGAATCGCCTTGTCGACCTTCGGAACCCGCTCCGGATTCCAATAGTCCTTGTTCGGCAGCATCTCGACGCTGGCGCGCGGCGTCAGGGTGCCCTGCTTCCAGGGACCGGTGCCGGAGGGGTTCTTCGCGAACTCGGCCCAGCTGCCGACCTTCTCCCAGTGCTCCTGGCTCGACATCAGCCAGAAGCTGACCTGATAGGGCACGTCGGCGTTCGGAGCGACCGTGATGATCTCGATCGTGTGATCGTCGATCTTGTTCACTTCCTTCAGCGCCGGAATGCGAACGGCGACGAGGGCCGCCTGCTTCGAATCGTACTGCGGCGCCTTGTCGTCGCGAACCTTCGCAAAGTTCCAGACGACGTCGTCGGCCGTGAAGTCGCTGCCGTCGTGGAACTTGACGCCCTTGCGGAGCTTGAAGATCCACCGGAGGTTGTTGTTGGGATCGACGGACCAGCTCTCGGCGAGGCCGGGAACCAGCTTCGACGGCTCCGTCGCGCTCGACAGGTCCCAGAGGACCAGCGAGTCGTAGAGCATGTAGCCCATGAAGCGGAAGCCTTCGAAGCCCTGATCGGGCTGCCCCGTGTTGGTCGGGATGTCGGCCGCCGTCATGCCGACGCGCAGCACCTTCTCCTGCGCCTGCGCGGTCGGCGCCGCCACGACGGCCGACAGCGCGAACGCCGCAACACCAGAGAGATACAAGGCCCGCCGGCGCAGCGCCGTCATGGCCGTTCGGCTCTTCCTGTCAAACATCATCGTCTCCCGCTCTCCGTTTCGTCCGAACCCGTTCCGATTGACGCCTGCCCATTTCTTCGCCGCGATTGGCAGGCCCCTTGCTTCGGGAGGCAGCAACAACCGTGCCACCGCCGGTGGCGGAGGTTGCGGCACGATCGCGAGCGGCGGGCTATAAGACCCACGGGCGTCGGTCGGCTGCGCCCGAACCGAACCAAGGACGACGAACATGCAGACGGCTCCCGGCAACAGTGCGAAGTGGCAGTTCTGGATCGACCGGGGCGGCACGTTCACCGACATCGTCGCGCGGCGGCCGGACGGCGGCTATGTGACCCACAAGCTGCTGTCGGAGGCACCGCACTACGCCGATGCGGCGCTGCAGGGCATCCGCGACCTGCTGGGCGTCGACGGCGAGGCACCGATCCCGGCGGGGCTGATCGAGCAGGTGCGGATGGGCACCACGGTCGCGACCAACGCCCTGCTGGAGCGCAAGGGCGAGCGCGTCCTGCTGGTGGTGAGCCGTGGCTTCCGCGATGCGCTGCGCATCGGCTATCAGGCGCGGCCGCGGCTGTTCGACCTGAACATCGTGCTGCCGGAGATGCTGTACGACCGGGTGGTGGAGGTCGACGAACGGGTCGGCGCCGACGGAACGCTGGTCAGGCCGCTGGATCTGGAGGCCGCGCGCCGCGACCTTGAAGCCGCGCGCGCCGACGGAATCACTGCCTGCGCCATCGTCTTCATGCACGGCTACCGCTACACCGACCACGAGCGCGCGGTCGCGGACCTGGCGCGCGAACTGGGCTTCACCCAGGTGTCGGTCAGCCACGAGACCAGCCCGCTGATGAAGTTCGTCGGGCGCGGCGACACCACCGTGGTCGATGCCTATTTGTCGCCCATCCTCCGCCGCTATGTCGACCGCGTGGCCAGCCAGCTCGGCGGCACTCGCCTACTTTTCATGCAGTCGAACGGCGGCCTTGCCGACGCACGCATGTTCCAGGGCAAGGATGCGATCCTGTCCGGCCCGGCCGGCGGCATCGTCGGCGCGGTGCGCACCGCGGCCATGGGCGGCTTCGACCACATCATCGGTTTCGACATGGGCGGCACGTCCACCGACGTGTCGCACTATGCCGGCGAGTACGAGCGCACCTTCGAAAGCCAGGTGGCCGGCGTGCGGGTGCGCGCGCCGATGCTGCACATCCACACGGTGGCGGCCGGCGGCGGATCGATCCTGCATTTCGACGGGGCGCGCTATCGCGTCGGGCCGGACAGCGCCGGCGCCAACCCCGGCCCCGCCTGCTACCGCAACGGTGGGCCGCTGACGGTCACCGACTGCAACGTCATGCTGGGACGCGTGCAGCCGCAGTTCTTCCCGCGCGTCTTCGGCCCGAACCGCGACCAGCCGCTGGACGACAGTGCGGTCGCCGCCGCGTTCGCCGAACTCGCCGAGCGCATCCGCGCCGAGACCGGCGACACGCGCACGCCCGAAGAGGTCGCGGACGGCTTCCTGCAGATCGCCGTCGAGAACATGGCGAACGCGATCAAGAAGATCTCCATCCAGCGCGGCCACGACGTGTCGCGCTATGCGCTACAGTGCTTCGGCGGTGCCGGCGGCCAGCACGCCTGCGGCGTCGCCGACGCGCTCGGCATGCGCACGATCTTCGTGCACCCCTATGCCGGCGTGCTGTCGGCCTACGGCATGGGCCTCGCCGACCTTCGCATCCTGCGCGAGGCGGCGATCGAGGAGCCACTGACCGCCGAGGCGGTCGAGGACGCCGACGAGGTGATCGTCCGGATCGAGACGGACGGGCGCGCCGAGATGGAGGCGCAGGGCGTGCCGGCCGAACGGATCGAGTGCGTGCGGCGCGCGCATCTGCGCTATGCCGGCACCGACAAGGCGCTGATCGTGCCGTTCGCCAACAGCGCGGCGATGCAGGAGGCCTTCGAGGAGATGCACCGGCATCGCTTCGGCTTCCTGATGGAGGGCAAGGGGCTGATCGTCGAGGCCGTCTCGGTCGAGATTGTCGGCCACGCGGCCGCCGCCGACGACCCGGTCATCGCCGAACGGGCGGCGGCCCCCCTGCCGGCCGAGGTCGGGCGCGTCGACGCATGGCTCGCCGGCGCGCGGCAGCCGACGCCGGTCTACGACCGCGACGCGATGCTGCCGGGTCACGTCGTCGACGGGCCGGCGATCGTGCGCGAATCCACCGCCACGACGGTGGTCGAACCCGGCTGGCGCGCCGAGATGAACGTGCGCGGCCATCTGGTGCTGACGCGGGTCGTCGCCCTGGATCGGGCGACGGCGATCGGCACCGAAGTCGACCCGGTCATGCTGGAGATCTTCAACAACCTCTTCATGTCGATCGCCGAGCAGATGGGCGTGACGCTGGAGAACACCGCCTCCTCGGTGAACATCAAGGAGCGGCTCGACTTCTCCTGCGCCGTGTTCGGCCCGGACGGCGAACTGGTCGCCAACGCACCGCACATCCCGGTGCATCTCGGCTCGATGAGCCAGAGCGTGCAGACCGTCATCCGCGACCGGCGCGCCACCATGCGGCCGGGCGACGTCTTCATGCAGAACGCCCCCTACAACGGCGGCACGCACCTGCCCGACGTGACCGTGGTAACGCCCGTCTTCTCGCCGAAGGGTGACGACGTCTGGTTCTACATCGCCTCGCGCGGGCACCATGCCGACATCGGCGGCATCACGCCCGGCTCGATGCCGCCGAACAGCCGCACGATCGACGACGAGGGCGTGCTGATCGACGACTTCCAGGTCGTCGACCGCGGCGTCTTCCTGGAGCGGGAGACGCTGGACCTGCTCGCCTCGGGCAAGCACCCGGCACGCAACCCGCGCGAGAACATCGCCGACTTCAAGGCGCACATCGCCGCCAACGCGCGCGGCCAGGAACAGCTGCTGAAGCTGGTCGACCAGTACGGCCTCGACGTGGTCCAGGCCTATATGCGCCACGTCCGCGACAATGCCGAGGAGAGCGTGCGCCGCGTGCTCGACCGGCTGGAGGACGGGTCGTTCGAATACGAGACGGACTTCGGCGCCAAGGTCGCGGTGAAGATCACCGTCGACCGCGAGACGCGCAGCGCCGTCATCGACTTCGCCGGAACGTCGCCGCAGGTCGACACCAACTACAACGCGCCGCAGGCCATCTGCATGGCGGCGGTGCTCTACGTCTTCCGCTGCCTGACCGGGGCGGACATCCCGCTGAACGCCGGCTGCCTGGTGCCGCTCGACATCCGCATTCCCGATGGGTCGATGCTGAAGCCGCGCTATCCGGCGGCGGTGGTGGGCGGCAACGTCGAGACCTCGCAATACATCACCGACACGCTCCTCGGCGCGGTGAAGGCGGTCGCGGCGTCGCAGGGCACGGTGAACAACTTCACCTTCGGCAACGCCCGCTACCAGTATTACGAGACGATCTGCGGCGGCTCCGGCGCCGGGGAAGGGTTCGACGGCGCCTCAGCGGTGCACGTCCACATGACGAACACGCGCCTGACCGACCCGGAGATCCTGGAGTGGCGCTATCCCGTGCGCCTCGACAGTTTCGAGGTGCGCACGGGCAGCGGCGGCAAGGGCAAGTGGCACGGCGGCGACGGCGTGATCCGCAAGGTCCGCTTCCTGGAGCCGATGACCGCCGCGATCCTGTCGAGCCACCGTTCCGTGCCGCCCTATGGCATGGCCGGCGGCGAGCCCGGCCGGTGCGGCCACAACTACGTCGTCCGCAAGGATGGCTCGGTCGAGGAACTGACGGGACGCGACAAGGCGGAGATGAACGTCGACGACGTGTTCGTCATCGAGACCCCCGGCGGCGGCGGGTGGGGGAAGGCCTGACGCGGCCCCCCTGGGAGCGCGGGCGTCCCGCCCGCCCCCTTTTTTCCATGCACGGGACCCGCATATGGGACCGCGAGGGATTTGCGGGCGGGACACCCGCGCTCCCAGCGGTAGGCGCCATTCCTGCCATGTCGACGACTCGAAACCTCAGCCCCGGATGAGCGCATCCGTCGCCTCGTCCGCGGGGTGGAAGGTCTCGATGCGGATGTCCTGGAGGGTGATGTCCTGGGCCGTGCCGAGCGTGGCGATGGTGCTGAGCAGGCGGACGGGGCCGGCGGGTGTGGCGAGTTCGACGGGCACGATCAGGAAGGGCGCGGGGTCGGCGTCGAGGGTCGCCAGGATGTCGGCGACGTCGGGGAAAGCCGCGACATCGCGCAGCAGCGCCGCGCCGCGCGCGCCGTTCAGGGCGATCTCGCGGCGGTCGCGCGTCAGGACGGCGCGCGCCACCTCCGGCCAGTTGCGGATGTGCGGGCGGTAGCCGTCCGGGTCGCAGAGCAGGCGCAGGATGTTCGGCCGCGGGGCCGCGGCGAGGCTGCCCGGCTCGATCTGCACCGCCCCCGCCGGCAGGGTGGCGTTCACGATCCGGGCATAGGCGGCGTTGGTCATCAGGATGTCCCAGTGCCGGTCGAACACGACCGCCGGATAGGGCTCGTTCCGGCGCAGCATCAGCGACAGCGCCGTGCGCACCTGGTCCATCTCCGGCGCGTCGAGGGCCGTCTCGCGGTGCGCGGGCGCGAAACCGCCGGCGAGCAGCAGGCCGTTGCGGTCGCGCGGCGGCAGGTCGAGGGTGCGCGCCAGGGTGAGGAGCAGGTCGCGGCTGGCGCGCGAGCGGCCGGTCTCGACGAAGCTGAGGTGACGGGCGGAGATGCCCGCGTCGAGCGCCAGGTCGAGCTGGCTGAGCCGCCGGGCCTTGCGCCACTGCGCGATCAACGCGCCCGCCGTCACGCCCGACATCGCGCCCGACATCACGCCCGACATCACTCCGGCCACCGCAGCCTCCTCCGTCGCGAAGCCGAACGATAGCCGCGGGGCGGTAGGCGCGGCCACTACCCGGGACGTAAAGGATCCCGAAACATACCGATTCATGGTCAGGCCCGTCCGGGATGCGGGCCGCGCCGTGCACCGCGCCGGGCAAAACGTCTCGGCAGGTTTGCGCACAACCGCCGGAAACCCTACCTTTGACGGATCAGCCCGGAGCACTGCCGCGAATGAACCAGATGGACATCGAGCGACGCCATATCGACCCGGAAATTCCGCTGCACGGCCCGGGCGCGTTCGAAGGCATGCGCCGTGCCGGCCGGCTCGCGGCGGAAACGCTCGACGTCGTCACGCCGCACGTCGTACCGGGCGTCACCACCGGCGAGCTCGACGAGATCTGCCACGCGTTCATCACCGCCAACGGCGCCGTCCCGGCGCCGCTGAACTACAAGGGCTTTCCCAAGTCGATCTGCACGTCGATCAATCATGTGGTGTGCCACGGCATTCCCGGCGACCGGCGCCTGATCGAGGGCGACATCCTGAACATCGACGTCACGGTGATCCTGGACGGCTGGTACGGCGACACGAGCCGCATGTATCCGGTCGGCCGCGTCGGCGTGAAGGCGCGCAAGCTGATGGACGTGACCTACGACGCCCTGATGCGCGGCATCGAGGTCGTGCGGCCGGGTGCGACGCTGGGCGACCTGGGACATGCCATCCAGGTCCTTGTCGAGGAGCAGCGATTTTCGGTCGTGCGCGACTTCTGCGGTCACGGATTGGGCCGCGTCTTCCACGCGCCGCCGTCGGTGATGCATTTCGGCCGGCCGGGCGAGGGTGCGGTCATTCAGGAAGGCATGTTCTTCACGATCGAGCCGATGGTGAACGCCGGGCGCTGGGACGTGAAGATCCTGTCGGACGGCTGGACCGCCGTCACCAAGGACCGCTCGCTGTCGGCCCAGTTCGAACACACGATCGGCGTCACCGCGGATGGCTGCGAGATATTCACGCTGTCGCCGAAGGGCTGGCACAAGCCGCCCTACGAATAAGCCACCCTACGAATTAGCCCGGCCGACCGGAGATGGCCCCACGCCGCCGCAAGCCGCCGCCGGATGCGCCGCCGCCGGCGGGCATGCTGCCGCTCGGCGCGCCCGCCGGTCCCGACGAAGCGCCGCCGCCGCCCGACTATCTCGGCCATCGCCAGCGCATCCGCGACAAGTTCCTGGCGGCCGGTCCCGACGCCTTCGCCGACTACGAGCTGCTCGAACTCCTGCTGTTCCACGTCGTGCCGCAGCGCGACACCAAGCCGATCGCCAAGCGGCTGCTGCAGCGCTTCGGCAGCCTGGGCGGGGTGATCGCCGCGCCCGCGGACCAGCTGATGGCGGAGGATTTCGTCAAGCGGCAGGCCGTCGTGCTGCTGAAGGCGGTGGGCGCCGCGGCCGTCCGCGTGTCGCGCGAACACGTCATGGAGCAGCCGATTCTGTCCTCCTGGGACAAGGTCATCGGCTACTGCCGCGCCAGCATGGCGCACGAGCCGGTCGAGATCTTCCGGCTGCTGTTCCTCGACAGCAAGAACCGGCTGATCGCCGACGAGGAACAGGGGCGCGGCACGGTCAACCACACGCCGGTCTATGTGCGCGAGGTGGTGAAGCGGGCGCTGGAACTGGGCGCCACCGCGCTGATCCTGGTGCACAACCACCCGAGCGGCGACCCGACGCCGTCGCGCGCCGACATCGACATGACCCGCGAGGTCGCCGACGCCGCGAAGAAGCTGGGCATCACCGTACACGACCACATCATCGTCGGCCGGACCGGCCACAAGAGCCTGCGCGGCATGGGCATCCTCTGAGACCGCCGCGGCGGACGTTGACAGCGCGCGCCGCGCCGACGATCTTCACCGCATGACCAGCCGCGCCGCACGCCGCCGACGTACCGGAACCGATCGCCACGCGCGATTGCGATGACGCACGGCCGGTGCGTCCGCCGCAAGCCGCGCTGCCCAGCGCGGCTTTTTTGTTGTCATCCGTCGCCGATCGTCATGAAACTCCGCCCCATCGGCGAGGCACATCCAGAGGACTGCCCATGACCGCCCTGTCGGAGAGCGCCCAGAAGACCGCGGACCAGTCCGGTGTTGCGGCCACCGCGCGTCGCACCGTCTTCATCGACGGCGAGGCCGGCACGACGGGCCTCGGCATCCGCGAGCGCCTCGCCGGCCTGGGCACGGTCGCGGTCAGGAGCATCGACCCGGGGCTGCGCAAGGACGTCGAGGCGAAACGGTCGCTGCTGCGCGACGTCGACCTCGTGGTCCTGTGCCTGCCGGACGACGCGGCGAAGGAGACCGTGGCGCTGGTCGACGGCCTGGGCGCCGACGCGCCGAAGGTGCTGGACGCCTCGACGGCGCACCGGGTGGCCGCCGGGTGGGTCTACGGCTTCGCCGAACTGGTCCCCGGCCAGTCGGAGGCCATCGCGGCGGCGGCGAAGGTCGCCAATCCCGGATGCTATCCGACCGGCGGCATCGCGCTGCTGCGGCCGCTGGTCGACGCCGGCCTGCTGCCGCCGGACTATCCGGTGACGATCAACGCGGTGAGCGGCTATTCGGGCGGCGGCAAGGCGATGATCGCCGACTTCGAGAGCGGCAAGGCACCGTCCTTCGAACTCTACGGCCTGAGCTTCGAGCACAAGCACGTGCCGGAGACGCAGGCCTTCGCGAAGCTGACACGCCGGCCGATCTTCGTACCGTCGGTCGGCAATTTCCGGCAGGGGATGCTGGTCTCCGTCCCGCTGCACCTGGACACGCTGCCGGGCGCGCCGTCGGGAGCCGACCTGCAGGCGGTGCTGGCGGCGCACTATGCGGGTGCGGAACTGGTCTCCGTCCTGCCGCTGAACGACGCCGGCGGCAGCGCCACGCGGCTGGAACCGGAAGCGCTCAACGACACGGACCGGCTGGAACTGCGGGTCTATGCTCACCCGGCACACCCGCACGCGCTGCTCGTCGCGCGCCTCGACAACCTGGGCAAGGGCGCGTCGGGTGCCGCGGTTCAGAACATCCGCCTGATGCTCGGCTGCTGATCCTCGCCGGCCCCGCAAGACGAAATTCCGCTCTCGGCAGAGTTCGGCTATCCTGCGGGACCAGCGGTTTCATCAGTTAGCGGGGAGACGAGACATGAGGGCACTGAGAACGGCACTGCTCGCGGCCGCGGCGGCGGCCGCACTGGGCGCTTCGGCTGCCAGTGCGGACATCGTGATCGCCACGGCGGGCCCGATGACCGGCCAGTATGCGAGCTTCGGCGCCCAGATGAAGGCGGGCGCCGAAATGGCCGTCGCGGACCTGAACGCCAAGGGCGGCGTCCTCGGCCAGAAACTGATCCTGGAGATCGGCGACGACGCCTGCGATCCGAAGCAGGCGGTGGCGGTCGCCAACCAGTTCGCCAACAAGAACGTCGTTCTGGTCGCAGGGCACTTCTGCTCCGGCTCGTCGATCCCCGCCTCGGACGTCTACGCCGATGAGGGCATCATCCAGATCTCGCCGGCATCGACCAATCCGAAGCTCACGGAGATGGGCAAGGAGAACGTGTTCCGGACCTGCGGCCGCGACGACCAGCAGGGTCAGGTGGCCGGCACGTTCCTGGCCGAGAAGTACAAGGACGGCAAGGTCGCGATCCTCCACGACAAGTCGGCCTACGGTAAGGGCCTCGCCGACGAGACCAAGGCGGCGATGAACAAGGCCGGCAAGCAGGAGACCGTGTACGAGGCCTACACGGCCGGCGAGCGCGACTATTCCGCGCTGGTCACCAAGCTGAAGGCCGAGGGCATCGACGTCGTCTATGTCGGCGGCTACCACACCGAGGCGGGGCTGCTGCTTCGTCAGATGCGCCAGCAGGGCATGAAGACGCAGCTGATCTCGGGCGATGCCCTGGTCACGCAGGAGTTCTGGGGCATCACCGGCGAGGCCGGCGAAGGCACGCTGATGACCTTCAGCCCGGACCCGCGCAAGAATCCGGTGGCGGCCCCGGTCGTCGAGAAGTTCCGCGCCAAGGGCATCGAGCCGGAAGGCTATGTCCTCTACACCTACGGCACCGTGCAGGCGTGGGCGCAGGCCGCCGAGAAGGCGAAGTCCACGGATACCGAGAAGGTGATCGAGGCGCTGCGCGGCAACCAGTTCGACACGGTGCTCGGCTCGATCGGCTTCGACAAGAAGGGCGACGTCACGGCGCCGGGCTATGTCTTCTACGAGTGGAAGAACGGCGCCTACGACTACTACCAGAACTGACCGCACCTGCCGGTCGGACGGGAAAGGGCCCGGCGGCGACGCCGGGCCCTTTCAGTTCGGACGACTGCCCGCAGGGCCGGCCCCCCGGCCCCGCACGGCGCTAGCCGACCGCGACGGCAGGGGTGCGACCGGCGGCCTCGCGCAATACGACCCGGTCCCGGCCGGTGCGCTTGGCTTCGTAGAGCGCCTCGTCGGCACGCCGGACGATGAGGTCCGCGGCATCGTCGCCGACCTCCAGTCCACCAAGGCCGATGCTGACGGTGACGGGCAGGTCGATCGCCGGGGTGTTGATCGAGAAGGGCTGGTCGGCAACCGCGCGCCGCAGCCGTTCGGCCGCGCGGTGGGCATCCACGAGCCGTGTCTCCGGCATGACGATCACCAGTTCCTCGCCGCCCATGCGGGCGACCATATCGAAGCTGCGCACGCCCTTGACGATGCGGGCGGCCAATTCCTTCAGCACCTGATCGCCGGCGGCATGACCATAGGTGTCGTTGACCGATTTGAACCGGTCGACGTCGAGCATCAGCACGGACAGCGGCCGGCCGTGCTCCCGGGCGTGCTTGAACAGCCCGTCGAAATGCGAGTTGAAATAATGCCGGTTGTAGAGACCGGTCAGGCCGTCGGTGAGCGCCATCGCCAGGCTGGCCTCGTGGGTGGCCTGCATGCGCAGCTGGAAGCGGCGGCGGCGTACCTGGGTCCGGACGCGCGCCCGCAGCTCGTTACCGTCTAGCGGCTTCATCAGATAGTCGTTGACGCCGAGTTCGAGCCCCTTCAGCAGCCGCGCCTTGTCGGTCAGGCGGCCGAGGATCAGCAGCGGCAGATGCCGGGTGGCGTCGTGCGACCGCATCTGCGAGGCGATCCTGAGGCCGTCTGCCGTCTTCATGTCGAGATCGACGATGACCAGGTCGGCACGGAGCGCGACCAGTTCCTCGATGATCTTGGGCCCGGGCGGCAGCGCGAACATCTCGTGCCCGTCGCGCGGCAGGACGGAGAGCGTGCGCTGACGCAGCCGCTCGTCCTCGGTCACCATCACGACGCGGGCGCCGTCGCCGCGCTCTTCCGCCAGCGTCGGTCCCTGCTGGGTCGAGCCGAGGCGCAGGCTGGTCTCGTGGCGCATGCACCACTCGTCCATCAGGCGCTTCAGCCGGACCAGCGAGCGGACACGCGCGAACAGCGCCAGATCGTCGACCGGCTTGGTCAGGAATTCGTCGGCGCCGGATTCCAGCCCCTCGACCCGGTCTTCCGGCAGGTCCAGAGCCGTCACCATGACGACGGGAATGTGCGTCCAGCGCGGATCGGCCTTGATCCGCCGGCACACCTCGAATCCCGTCATGCCCGGCATCATCACGTCGAGCAGGACGATGTCCGGCGCCTCGCGCTCCATGGCGGCGAGGGCCTTCGGACCGTCCTCTGCGGTGACGACGTCGAAATACTCGGCCGTCAGCTTCGCGTGCAGAAGCCGCAGATTGACGGGCGCGTCGTCGACGACGAGGATTCGGGCACTCATGTAGGCCCTCCGGCGATCAGGCCAGATGCTTCTGAACGGTTTCGAGGAAGCGCGACACGGTGATCGGCTTGGCGATGTAGTCCTCGCACCCGCCCTGCCGTATCTTCTCCTCGTCACCCTTCATGGCGAAGGCGGTCACGGCGATCACCGGGATATGGCGGAGATTGTCGTCCTCCTTGAGCCATTTGGTGACCTCGAGCCCGGAAACTTCGGGCAGCTGGATGTCCATCAGGATGAGGTCGGGGCGATGCTCGCGCGCGATGGACAGAGCCTGAATCCCGTCGCGCGTCTTCAACGTCCGGTAGCCGTGGGCCTCCAGAAGGTCGTTGAAGAGCTTCATGTTGAGTTCGTTGTCTTCGACGATGAGCACTGTCTTCGACATTCAGATTCCCCGGGAGGTGCCGGCCGCCCAAAACGTCCGGTTCTCTTCCGATGCAGCCTCCTACCCTACCGGCTAAGAGGCAACCACCGAATTGAACGTCTTCATATAAGGCGGCAAGGCTAAACATCCGATAAATGACGGGACACTCTTTCGAAGCAGGCGAGGTAAGGCTGGGCATCGACCTCGGGGGCACCAAGGTCGAGATCGTCGCGCTTGCGCCAGGGGGGAGCGAGCCGATCAGACGGCGGCTGCCGACGCCCGCGGGCGACTATGCGGCGACCGTCGCGACGATCGCGGCCCTGGTCGCCGAGGCGCACGCCGCGCTGGCGGGCCGGGCGCCGGTCGCCGCCGGGGTGGGCGTCGGGATACCCGGCACCATCTCGCCGGCTACTGGGTTGGTGAAGAACGCCAACAGCACGTGGCTGAACGGCCGGCCGCTGGAGCAGGACCTGCGCGCCGCTCTCGGCCGGCCGGTGAGAATCGCCAACGACGCCAACTGCTTCGCCCTGTCGGAAGCGTCGGATGGGGCCGGCGCCGGCGCGGCGACGGTGTTCGGCGTCATCCTGGGGACCGGCGTCGGCGGAGGCATCGTGATCGGCGGTGCCCTGGTCGGAGGCGCCAACGCGATCGCCGGGGAATGGGGCCACAACGCACTGCCCCGGCCCGATGCCGACGAGTGGCCCGGTCCGACGTGCTGGTGCGGCCGGACGGGCTGTATCGAGACGTTTCTCTCCGGGCCCGCGCTGGGGCGCGACCATGCGTCGCGCACAGGCGGCACGGCGATTCCGGCCACCGCGATCGCCGCCGCCGCGGTTGCGGGCGACGTGCAGGCGGGCGAGAGCATCCGACGCTATGCGCGCAGGCTGGCCCGCGCCCTCGCCGGCGTCATCAACGTGATCGATCCCGACGTGATCGTGCTGGGCGGCGGCCTGTCCCAGATCGGCGCACTCTATGAGGCCGTGCCGCGGATGTGGGCCGAGCATGTCTTCTCCGACCGGGTAGACACCCGGCTCGTCCCACCACGGCACGGCGATTCGAGCGGCGTGCGTGGCGCCGCCCGCCTCTGGCCGATCGGGACGGGCGCACCGTGATCACGACCGTCTGCCGCGACTGCGATACCGTCGCCGCCACGGCGAGCGCCGAGGGGGCGGCGTGCTCCGCCTGCGGCTCGGCACGCATGGTTCGGCATCCGGAACTCGGCGTCCTGACGATCGCCCATCTCGATTGCGACGCCTTCTATGCCAGCGTCGAGCAGCGCGACGATCCGAGCCTGCGCGGCAAGCCGCTGATCGTCGGCGGGCGCACGCGCGGCGTCGTGCTCGCCGCCTCGTACGAAGCGCGCCGCTTCGGCGTGCGCTCCGCCATGCCGATGTTCAAGGCGCTCGCCGACTGCCCGGACGCCGTGGTCGTGCGGCCGGACATGGAAAAGTACCGTCAGGCGGGCGCCGTCGTCCGCCGGCTGATGCGCGAGGCGGCACCGCTCGTCGAGCCCCTGTCGATCGACGAGGCCTTTCTCGACCTCGCCGGCACAGCGGAACCGCCGGCCGTCGCCATGGCGCGGCTGGCGCGGCGGATCGAGGCCGAGGTCGGCATCACCGTCTCGATCGGTCTCAGCTGCAACAAGTTCCTGGCCAAGATCGCCTCGGATCTCGACAAACCGCGCGGCTTCGCCGTCATCGGCCAGCAGGAGGCCGGCGCCTTTCTGGCGCCGCGACCCGTCGGGCTGATCTGGGGCGTCGGGCCGGCAATGCAGCTGCGGCTCGCCCAGGACGGCATCGTGACGATCGGCGACCTGCAGCAGCGAACCGCCCAGGACCTGACGGCGCGGTACGGCCGGTTCGGCGAGCGGCTGGCCCGCTTCGCCTTCGGCCGAGACGAGCGCCGGGTCGTTCCGGAGCGGGAGGTGAAGAGCGTCTCCGCCGAGACGACATTCGACGTGAACCTCGACCTGCTCGATCCGCTCAAGCGGGCGCTGTGGCGGCTGTGCAAGCGGGTGGCGGCGCGCCTGACCGACCGCGGCATGGCCGCCGGCACCGTGACGCTGAAGCTGAAGCGGCACGATTTCCGGATCCTGACGAGAAGCCGCACGGTCGACGGGCGGCTGCAGAGCGCCGTCGACATCTATGCGATCGCCCTGCGCCTGCTGGAGCCCGAGGTCGACGGCACGCGCTATCGCCTCATCGGCGTCGGCGTCTCGGGCATCTCGACGCGGCAGGACGGCGGCGAGCCGGACCTGTTCGCCGCGGCCGAAGCCGCAGCGCCGTAAGTCCGTTCAGCAGTGCGGCGCAGGCAGAGCCTCGATCTGTTCCAGGCGATAGCCCAGCGAGAACTCGTCGTAGATCACCTGGGCGTCGCCGACGACGCCGCTCTTGTAGAGAGTCTCGCGGATCTCGAATGCCGGCAGCATGTCGTCCTCCTCGCCGAAGAAGGCGAGGGCCATGTTCCAGGACGGCTGCGCGAGCAGGGGGTCGTTGGCGAGGGCCTCGCGGGAAGCACCCGGCTTGCCGGAGACGCCGAACGTACCGTCCTTGCGCTCGGAGATCTCGGCGTTCACGGTCATCGGCTCGTCCTCGCGCTGGCCGAGCAACACGGGGCGCATGATCCGCTGCCGGCCGGCGAGCGCCTCGCGGATCAGCAGCCGGGTGTGGCCCGCAGGAAACAGCGTCCCGGGCGGCAGGCCGACGGTCTCGGCTTCCGGGCGGGTATAGGTGGCGCTGCCGCCCTCCTCGTCCGCGTCCAGCTTGGCCTCGCCGCGCAGGTCCTCGACGACGTTGCCGTCCTGGAGCGTGCGCAGGTTGAAGCCGTAGCGGTCACCGGTCTTGTGCTCCCAGCTGGAGAAGCTGACCTCGGTGCGGACCGAGTTGCCCTCGGGACCGAACATGTCGAACCGCGCGCGCTGGCGGACGATCCAGCTGTCGCAGCTCTCGGCCCACTCGAACACCATCGCACCGGAGGCGTCGACGACGCCGCTGCCGACCTCGGCGTTCATCAGCCGCAGGCTGTAGACGGCCCGGTGCGGCCGCAACTCGATGGCGGATGCCGTGCTGGCGGCCGTGACGACGAGCAGACCGATCAGCCAGAGCGTGCGGGACATCAGGGGACCGTATCGATGCGGTTGAACGCCGGAGCGAGCCGGGCGTCAACCGGGCGGGCGCCCGGCCTGGAGAAGTATGGCATGCGGACCGAATGCCCGACAGGCAAAGCGGGCAGCGGCCGCAACAGGTGCAAGAAATACACGCTCTGTGGCAGAAGTGCGGCAACGGCCGGGCAGGCCCCGCAGGACCGGCCCGACTGCGCGCCGTCGGCAGCCTACTCGGCCGCCTGCTTCGTCGGATACTCGAAGCCGATCGCCTTCTTGGCGGCGAGGTCGGCGATCTCCGCCTCGGTATAGCCGGCGCGCGCGAGGATTTCGCGGGTCTGCTGGCCGACGTGGGGGCACTCGGACATCGGCGAGCCGGTCGCGAACGGCTCGACGCCGGGGATGTTCGCCATGGGAAGCGACCCCATGCCCTGGTGCTCGACCCACGGCAGCGCGCCGATCGCAGCGACGTGCTCGTCCTTCATGAAGTCGTCGTAGGTGTTGACCTTGGCGTTCATCACGCCCGCCTCGGTCAGGTCCTTCGCCCACTCCTCGGTCGTCCGCTTCAGGAACTCGGCGCGGACGATCGGCATCAGTTCCTTTTCGCGCGCGATCCGCTTCTCGCGGCTGTCGTAGCGCGGGTCCTTGGCCAGATCCTCGCGGCCGAGCACCTTGCAGAGCCCGGTGTAGTGATGCTCGCGCATCGCCGTCACGTTCAGGTAGCCGTCCTTGGTCTTCATCGTGCCGACCGGGACGTAGAGGACCTGCGGCTCGCCCTGCTCCAGGTGGTATTCCATCACCTTCGCCGCCTGGAAGGCCGCCGCCGACTGCATCAGCGAGCAGTCGATATACTGGCCCTTGCCGAAGCGGACCTGCTTCAGGATCGCGGTCGACAGCGCCTGGAAGGCGTAGAGGCCGGTCATGACGTCGACGGCGATCATGCCGCTGCGCATCGGCACGCCCTCGGCGTCGCGGTGCAGCGTCATCCAGCCGGAGAAGGCCTGGATGACCGAATCGGTCACCGGCAGCTTCGAATAGGGGCCGGACTGGCCGAAGCCGGTGACAGACAGATAGACGACCTTCGGGTTCGACTTCTTGACGTCGTCATAGCCGAGACCGAAGCGGCTCATCACGCCCGGACGGAAGCTCTCGACGACGACGTCGGCCTCGGACGCCAGCTTCTGGGCGATCGCCTTGCCCTCGGCCGTCTTCAGGTCGAGTGCCACCGACTTCTTGCCGCGGTTGAACGTGATCGCGTGGGCGCAGAGATCCCCGTACATCTTGCCGAGCGTGCGGCCCCAGTCGCCCTCGAGCGGCTCGACCTTCGTCACGTCCGCGCCGTACTGGGCCAGCAGCATCGTCGCGTGCGGCCCGGCGACGCCCTGCGTCGCGTCGAAAACCTTGATGCCGGAGAAGGGCAGATCGTCCGTCATGCGGATGGGTCCCGGATTCTGATTGAGCAGACAGGAAGTCACGAATTAGCCACAAGCACGTTTGTCCTGTCAATTCGCACGCCGGACCCGCCACGCGCCACCGTCGTCCGCGCTGCCACGATAGCCCCATCGGCCGGCGAGCGCGTCGCCGTCGCGGACCATCGTTCCCCGGCCGGTATCGCCGCCGGATCGCCAGGAATAGTAGAGCTTTTCGCCCTCGATCCGGCCGTCCAGTTCGCCGACCCCGGCGCCGATGCTGAACAGCCCGGCGACGCGCACCCCGTCGCGGACCAGCGCAAGCCGGACGTCGAAACTCTGTCCCTGGATCTCGATCGAACCGTCATAGGTGCCGCTGAAGGCGGCGCTGCCGGACGACGACACCGCGCCCAGCTTCTCGCCGTGCCGTCGGGGCGCGAGGCCGGCGAGGGTGGCGCGACGCGACGTCATGGCGACCAGCTTCTGCAGGTCCGGGTCCGACAGCGTCTCGGCGACCAGCGCGATCTGGTCGGCCGTGAACAGGACGTTCTCGCGCCCGGTGCGCCGGTTCTCGTATTCGACCGCGAAGCCGTCGGCATGGCGGCGCAGGATGTCGGCGATGGCGCGCATCCGGTCCGGCGTGACCGGGTGGGTGGCCCGCTCCATCGCCTGCCGCCAGGCCGCGTCGCCGTCGAAGTCGCCGCGGTTCGGGCCGGCATAGGCCATCAGCTGGAAGAAGAGGAACATGCCGGTCGGCTGGGCCGGCAGCCGGCGCATCACCTCCAGCGCAAAGGCGTCGGCCTGGGCCTCGTTGGCCCGCGCATCCGCGCGCCGCACGAGCGGACCGTAGCCGGGATGGCCGTGCAGCACGTGCCCCATCTCGTGCAGCAGGATGAAGATCACGGCCGACTTGAAGATCTTCTGCGACAGGCCGTCGACGGCCGGATCCTTCAGCGCATCCTCCGGAATCCGCAGCGCCCGCAGCGGCGCCGGCCACCGGCCGAAATCCGCCTCGCGGCCGTATTTCAGCATCCCGACATATTCCTGGACCGTCTCCGGCGAATAACCGTTCCGGTTGAGCCAGGCGAAGGCGACAGAGAGATCGTCGAGGAACTTCAGCGACATCGCCGGCAGCACGACCGTCCCGGAGGCGAGGGCGTAGAAATCGAGCGGATGGCCGGAGGCGGCGCGCAGGGGAATGTCGATGCGCAGGTCGCGCAGCCGGCGCAGTTCCTCGCGCGTCAGGACGGGGCGCAGGACCTCGTCCAGGTTCGACAGGATCCCCGGGCGGTAGCGCTCCGCCCAATGCGCCAGTTCGGCATCGTCGTAGAGCGAGGCGTAGCCGCGCTCCGCTGCGGCGGCGGCGGCCGGGCCGAGGAGAAGGGCCGCGACCAGCGCGATCCCCGCGGCACCGAGCCTCGCGGCGCGGGCGGTCACGGCGGCTGTCCCGCGCGGTAGACGGCGACGCCCGCGGCGACGGCGGGCGGCGGCGGCTCCGGCTCGCCCTGCGCCAGCCACAGGCGGAAGGCGTCGGCGGGGCCCCAGTCGCGCTCGTTCCAGACCGAGAGCAGCAGTTCGACCCGCGCCGTCCGCAGCGCGCGCTCGATGTCGCCGCGCGTGAAGGCGTCGAGGGCCGGATCCAGCGCCCCCGCCGCCCGCGCCAGCCGCTCGGCCGCCACCTGCATGGCGGCGACCCGAGCCGGATCGGCGATGGGCGGGCCGGCTGCCGTCGTCGGGACGGAACCTGCGCCGATCCCGCTGTAGCTCACGCCCCGGGCGGCGGCGACCCGCTCGCCATTGCCGTTGGCGCTTTCCGGGAACGGCCCCTGAGGGCCGGAATAGGCGATGCCGTAGTGGAGCGACAACCCGAGGATCGCAGCACCGAACAGTGTGAAGAAGACGCCCGGTCCGACGCGGGAGACGTGGATGGAGACGCCGCCGGGCAGTTCGAGCTTGCCGGCGCCGCGCTCGCGGCTCGGCATCGCCAGGAACAGCCGGTAGCCGCACCAGATCGCGATGCAGGCGCCGCCGACGACCACCAGGCGCTCGATCGAGCGCATGACGATGGTCACGATGAGCGGATCCATTGCTTCCCCCGTCGCCGACCGGCCAAGCCTACTACGACAGGAAGCGTCCGGCTGCCGGCGCGGACGCGCAAGTGATCACGTTCACATGAAGCTGTGCGGATCCACGTCGATCTGGAGCCGCACCTTCCGGCCGATCCGCGTCTCGCCGAGCCAGCGGTGCAGCACCTCCTGGACGTTGACGTGCCGGGCCGTCTGCAGGAGCAGGCGCCAGCGATGCTGGCCGCGCAGCAGGGCGAGCGGCGCCGGCGCAGGGCCGAGCATGCGCAGGTCCGGGCCGTGCGGCGCGGTGCGCGCCAGCGCTTTCGCCGAGCTTTCGACCTCCGCCGCCTCCGGCCCGGATAGGATCAGGGCCGCCAGACGGCCGAAGGGCGGCATGCCGCTGCGGCGGCGATTGTCCATCTCCGTCGCGACGAAGCCGTCGCGGTCGCCGCGGACCAGGGCCTCCATCACCGGCGCCTCGGGCTGCCAAGTCTGGAGCAGGACCCGGCCGGGCCGCTCGGCGCGCCCCGCCCGTCCCGCGACCTGGGACAGAAGCTGCCACGTCCGCTCCGCCGCGCGCAGATCGCCGCCGGCGAGGCCGAGGTCGGCGTCGACCACGCCGACGAGGGTGAGCATCGGAAAATGATGGCCCTTCGCCACGACCTGCGTGCCGATCAGGATGTCGATCTCGTGGTCGGTGACGCGCCGGACGAGTTCCGCTGCGGCCCGCGGCCCGGCCAGGAGGTCGCTCGCCATGACGCCCGTGCGCGCGTCGGGGAAGAGCAGTCCCACCTCCTCGGCGAGACGTTCGACCCCGGGGCCGCAGGCGACGAGGCTGCCCTCGGCGCCGCAGCCGGGGCAGGCGTCCGGCGGCGGCATGGCGAAGCCGCAATGGTGGCACTGCAGGATCTGGTGGAAACGATGCTCGACCAGCCAGGCGGTGCAGTTCGGGCACTGGAAACGGTGACCGCAGGCACGGCAGAGGGTCAGCGGCGCATAGCCGCGGCGGTTCAGGAACAGCAGCACCTGCTCGCCGGCGGCCAGCGTCTCGCCGACCGCCTCGAGCAGCGGCGGCGACAGCCAGCGGCCGCGGGCCGGCGGCGTGCGGCGCATGTCGATCGCCGCGATGTCCGGCATCAGGGCGCCGGCGTGGCGGTCCGGCAGACGCAGGGTCTCGTAGCGGCCGATCTCGACATTGTGCAGGGATTCGAGCGACGGTGTCGCCGAGGCGAGCACGATGGGGATGGCTTCGAGGTGCGCCCGCACGACCGCCATGTCGCGGGCGTGGTAGGCGACGCCGTCCTCCTGCTTGAAGGCCTGTTCGTGCTCCTCGTCGACGACGATCACGCCGAGGTCGGGAAACGGCAGGAAGAGCGCCGAGCGGGCGCCGACGGCGACGCGCACCGTGCCTTCGGCGATGCCGCGCCAGGTGTCGCGCCGGCGTGCGGGCGTCAGTTCGGAATGCCACTCGCCGGGACGGACGCCGAACCGCGCGGCGAACCGGTCGAGCCATTGGGCGGTCAGGGCGATCTCGGGCAGGAGGACCAGCGCCTGCCGCCCCTCTGCCAGCGCGGCGGCCATCGCCTCGAAATAGACCTCGGTCTTGCCCGAGCCGGTGACGCCGTCGAGCAGCACGGCGGAAAAGCGGCGCTGCTCGACCCGCTCGCGCAGCAGGTCGACGGCGCGGCCCTGCGCCCCCGACAGCTGCGGTCCCGGCCGGCGCCAGTCCGGGTCGACGGACAGCGCCGGAGACGGGAGGCCGACACGCTCCACCAGCCCGGCGCGCTCCAGGCCGTGCAGGACGGCGGTGCCCGCCCCGGTCTCGCGCGCGACGTCGGCGGCGGGACGCGCGAAGCCGTCGCCGAGCAGGGCGAGAACGCGGCGGCGCGCCGGCGTCTGGCGGAAGTCGGCCGGGATCTCCGTCCCCGTAAGCCGAAAGGCGGGAACGGGCCGCGGCGGCTCCAGCGCCGCGCCGACGCTCATCGCCATGCGCAGCACCGCACCCGGCGGCGTCAGCGTGTAGGCGCCGACCCAGCGCACCAGGCGGCGCATCGGCGCCCGCATCGGCGGCGCGTCGAGACGCCGCAGCACGGATTTCAGCCGGCGCGGCTCCACATCCGCGCGCTCGCCCTCGTCCCAGACGACGCCGACGACCGACCGCGGACCGAGCGGTACCTCGACGAAATCGCCCGGCGAGAGCAAAAGCTTCTCCGGCACGCGGTAATCGTAGGCGCCGGCCAGCGGGTACGGCAGCAGCACCGGCACGGTTTCCGGGGCGTCGTCGGGCCGCAGGACGAATTCCTCGGGGCGCGAACTGGCAAGGGAGCGGTCCATCGGCTACATTTACGGCCGGCGGCGGCGCCGCCAAACAGCAAGGAAGCGCGATCATGAAATTCTTCGTCGATACCGCCGACATGACCGAGATCCGCGATCTCGCGGAAACCGGGCTGCTGGACGGCGTCACGACGAACCCGTCGCTGATCGCGAAGTCGGGTCGGCGGATCCTCGACGTGATCGCCGAGATCTGCGAGGTCGTCCCCGGCCCGGTCAGCGCCGAGGTGGCGGCGACGGACCACGCCACCATGCTCGCCGAAGGGCGGCGGCTGGCGAAGATCGCGCCGAACGTCGCCGTGAAGGTGCCGCTGACGCGCGACGGGCTACGCACCTGCCGCGCGCTGGCCGACGAGGGCCGCATGGTCAACGTCACCCTGTGCTTCTCGGCTGCGCAGGCGATCCTGGCGGCGAAGGCCGGGGCGGCGTTCATCTCGCCGTTCGTCGGCCGCCTCGACGACGTCGGGCAGGACGGCATGATGCTGATCGCCGAGATCGTCGAGATCTATCGCCAGTACCCCGCCTTCGAGACCGAGGTCCTGGTCGCGTCGGTGCGCCACCCGCAGCATGTGGTCGAGTCGGCCAAGATGGGCGCGCACGTCGCGACGCTGCCGCCCAGCGTGCTGCGGCAGCTGTTCAACCATCCGCTGACCGACAAGGGTCTCGCCGGCTTCCTGGCCGACTGGAAGGGAACCGGGCAGTCCATCCTGGACGACGGCGCGCCGGTGGCCGCCGAATGACCGTAGAGCGGACGGACAGGTCGGGATGGTGAACGAGCCGGAGAAGCGAACCGAACCGCCGCGTGCCCCGACCGCCGCCGAGGTCGCCGCCTATCTGCGCGGCCATCCCGACTTCCTGGTGCGCCACCCGGATCTGCTGGGCGTGCTGACGCCGCCGTCGCGTCGCACGGGCGACACCGTCGTCGACATGCAGCACTTCATGGTCGAGCGGCAGCGCCGCGAGATCGACCGCCAGAAGGAGCAGTACGACAAGCTGGTCGGGATCACCCGCGGCAACCTCTCCAGCCAGAGCCGGGTGCATGCGGCCGTGCTGAAGATGCTGGCGGCGCGCAGCTTCGAACACCTGATCGACATCATCACCCACGAACTCAGCCATGCCCTGGCGGCGGACGTCGTCGGCCTCTGCGTGGAGAGCGACGGCAACACGATGCCCCGGACGGTACGCGGCACCCTGTCCGTGCTGACCCCGGGCGAGATCGACGCCGCCATCGGCATCGACCGCGAGATCGCGCTGCGCAGCGGCCCGGAGGCCGGCAACCTCTCCGCCTTCGGCCCGGCCGCCGGCCTGATCCGCTCCGAGGCGCTGATCCGGCTGAAGATCAGCCGCATGACCCCGGAGGGCATGCTCGCCATCGGCTCGCGTCGGACGGACTTCTTCAAGCCGAGCCATGGCACCGAGCTGCTGAGCTTCCTCGGCCGCACCGTGGAACACAGCATCCGGACCTGGCTCGACCTGCCGCGCCCCGCCTGACGATGGCGCACGTGCCGCTCGCCGCCGACGTCGCCGCGGCCATGGAGGACTGGCGCCGATGGCTCGGTGCCGAGCGGCGGCTCTCCGTTCATACGCTGCGGGGCTACGAACACGACCTGCTGAGCTTCCTCGGCTTCCTCGCCGACCATCTCGGCGGCGCCCCGGACGTGGCCGCCCTCGGCCGGATGCGCCCGACCGACATCCGCGGCTGGCTGGCGCGGCGCGCCAGCGAGGGCGCCGAGGCACGAACCCGGGCGCGCGCCCTGTCGGCCGTCCGCAGCTTCTTCCGGCATCTCGGGCGCAGTGCCGCCATCGACGAGAGCGCGCTCGCCGCGGTGCGCGGCCCGCGCCTGCCGCACGGCGTGCCGAAGCCCCTGACGCGCGGCGAGGCGTCCGCGGTGCTCGAGTCCGCCGGCGACATGGAGGACGCGCCGTGGATCGGCCGGCGCGACTCCGCCCTGTTCGCCATGCTCTACGGCTGCGGCCTCCGCCTGGGCGAAGCCCTGTCCCTGACGCGCGGCGAGGCGCCGGCGGGCGACGCGCTGACCGTCACCGGCAAGGGGCGCAAGCAGCGCGTCGTCCCCGTCCTGCCGCTGGTGCGCGACCTGCTCGCGGCCTATCTCGCCGCCTGCCCCTTCGCGCTGGAGCGGACGGGACCGCTGTTCGTCGGGGCGCGCGGCGGGCCGCTCAATCCAGCCGTGGCGCAGCGGCAGATGCGCCGCCTGCGGCCGCTGCTCGGCCTCTCCAACACGGCGACGCCGCACGCCCTGCGGCACAGCTTCGCGACCCACCTCCTGGGTGCCGGCGTCGACCTTCGCGCCATCCAGGAACTGCTGGGCCACGCCTCGCTTTCCACGACGCAGCGCTACACGGCGGTGGACGCCGACAGGATGATGGCGGTCTATGCCGCCGCACACCCAAGGGCACGGAGGACGGCATGAGCCGCTGGCGGGCAATGACCAAGGACGATCTCGCGGCGGCCAAGGCCGTCGCCGACCGCGTCCACACCGAGCATCCCGAGGACGAGGCGGTCTTCGCGGACCGCCTGCAGATCCACCCGGAGGGCTGTCGGGTCATGGAGGCGGACGGCGCCATCGCCGCCTACATCCTGAGCCACCCGTGGCGGGCCTTCTCGCCGCCGCAGCTGAACAGCGTGCTGGGCTGCCTGCCGGAGGCGCCGGATACCTACTACATCCACGACATCGCCCTGCTGCCGCAGCTGCGCGGCACGGGCGCCGCCGTCGAGATGGTCGAGGCGGTCGCGAAGCACGCGGCCGACATCGGACTGCGGACGATTTCGCTGGTCGCGGTCAACGGATCGGCCGGCTTCTGGCGCAGCCGGGGCTTCCGGCAGATCGAGGATCCCGCGATGGCGGAGACGCTCGCCAGCTACGGCGGCGGCGTCTTCATGATCCGCGACGCCCGCTGACGGGCGCTGACGGGCGCGCGGCGACCAACTCGAGAAGGCTGGGCGTCAGCTTCCCATCTGCCTGGGCAGCCAGAGCGAGATCTCCGGGAAGCCAATCAGCAGGACCATGATGACCGCCTCGGCCGCGATGAACCAGGCGAGGCCGCGGAAGATCGTGGTGAGCGGCACCGCGTCGCCGACCACGCCCTTCACGACATAGGCGTTGAGCCCGATCGGCGGGGTCAGCAGGCCGATCTCGATATACTTGACCACGATGACCCCGATCCAGACCAGGTCCAGCTTCAGCGCCTCGAACATCGGCAGGAAGACCGGCAGCGTCAGCAGCATCAGGCCGAGCGGGTCCAGGAACATCCCGAGGATCAGGTAGACGATCGAGATGCCGACGATCAGCCAGATCGGGTCGATCGCCCAGGAGCCGATCGATTCGGCCATGATCGTCGGCACGCCGGCGAAGGCGAGCAGCCGCGTGAGCAGCAGCGCGCCGATCGCGACGAAGAAGATCGACGCCGTGCTCTCCAGCGCCTCGACGACGCTGGTGCGGAAGGCGGTCCAGGTGAGCTGGCCGCGCAGCAGGCCGATGATCGCCGCGAACAGGGCGCCGAGCGCCGCCGCCTCGGTCGCCGTGGCGGTGCCGCTGTAGATGCCGCCGACCACGCCGAGCACGAGGACCGGGATCGGCCAGATCTCGAGCAGCACCTGGAACTTGTCGCCCCAGCTGACATGCTCGGTGACGCGCGGGGCGAGGCTGGGGTCGTAGACGCAGCGGCCGACGATCATCGCGGCATAGATGCCGGCCGTCAGAAGGCCGGGGAAGACGCCGGCGATGAGCAGGGCGCCGATCGATGTTTCGGTGAACCAGCCGTAGAGCACGAACAGAATGCTGGGGGGAATGAGCGCGCCGAGCGTGCCGGACGCGGCGACGACACCCGTGGCGAGCGCCTTGTCGTAGCCCATCTTCAGCATCTCGGGGATCGCCAGGCGCCCCATGGCCGCGGCGGTCGCGAGGCTGGAGCCCGAGGCCGCGGCGAAGCCGGCCGCCGCGAAGTTCGTCGCCACCGCCAGCCCGCCCGGCAGACGGCCGAGCCAGAGTCGCGCCGCCTTGAACAGGCTGGACGTCAGGCCGGTGTGATAGGCGATCGACCCCATCAGCAGGAACATCGGCACCGCCGAGAGCGACCAGCTCGCCCCGAACTCGAACGGGAGGTCGCCGAAGATGCCGAGGGCCGCCTCGGTGCTGCGCACCATCATCAGGCCGATCAGCGAGACGCCGCCCAGCGCCAGCCCGATCGGCACGCGCAGACCGATCAGCACGAGCAGCACGGCGATGGCCGCGAGGCCGACGAACAGATTGAAATCCATGGGGTATCGGCTCCGGGGGACGGCGCGGGGCGCGGGGGTCAGGCTTCTTCGACGACCATGTCGGATTTCGGCTGAGGCGTCGGTGCGCCGCGCCCGGTGAGCCCGAAGGTGAGGTCGCGCACCGCCTGCAGGACGAGGACGATGGCCATGGTCCCGAAGGCGAGCGGCAGCAGCCAGCGTGCCGGCCACGTGGGCAGGTCGAAGAAGGTGGCGTCCTGCACCTCGCCGGCGATCGTCGTGGCGATCGCATGCTCCAGGGTCAGGTATGCCAGCGTCGTCACGTAGACGAAGGTCAGCACCGCAACGATGCCCTCCAGCACGGCGAGGCGCTTGGCGGACATGTTCCGCGTGAAAAGTTCGACCAGCAGGTGCTTCTTGTGGACCTGGATGTAGGCGACCGGCAGGAACACGGTCGCCACCATGTAGTACCAGGCCACGATCTCCAGAGTCGCGACGATGGGCCGGTTGAAGACGGCCTTTGCGACGATGTCCGCACCGACGTGCAGCATCATCAAGGTGATAGCAACGCCGGCGATCGCCAGCAGGACGTTGCTCAGGATCGCTAGTGCGCGCTCGAGACCGGCCAAGACTTGCTCCAGAAATCGACGGTGGGACTTCGGGCGGGCCGGAGCCCGCCCGGTGGGTGCTCAGCCGACTATTTGTCCTGAACCTTGTCGAACACCTCGCGCTGGAGGGCGGCCTGGTACCTGTCCCACTGCTCCGGCCCCCACGCCCCGTCGCCGATCTCGGCCACGATGGCCGTCCACTTCTCGACGTTCTTGGTGAACTGGTCGACGATCGGCTCCGGGTTCTTCACGCCGCGGGACGCGGCCAGTTCGATCACGCGCTTCGTGTCGTTCTCGCGGAATTTTTCGACCGCCTCGCCGAACGCCGCGGCGGGCTCGACCCACTGGACTCCCTTGGCCTGCGATTCCTTGCGGATCTCGGCGTCGTCCTTCTCGTAGACCTCGGCCATCTCGCGGGTCGCACGCGCCAGATTCTCGCGGACCGCCTTCTTCTCCTTCGCGGACAGCTTCTTCCAGGTGTCCGTGCGGATGTTGATGAAGTTCGTCCCGTGATAGGTGCCGACGGGCCGGTCGGTGACCGACTTGACCAGGTCCCACAGCGTGTAGCTCTTCAGCCACGGCACCGGGCCCAGGGCGCAGTCGGCCTGCCCGCGCTGCAGCGCCTCGTAGATCTCGGCGCTCGTCACGTTCACCGGCGTGCCGCCCATCGCCGCCGCGAGCTGGCCCATGGCACCGGTGCCGCGGATCTTCTTGCCGGCCATGTCCTCCGGCTTGGCGACCGGCGCACCGGTGCACATCAGGTAGTAGGGCGTCAGCGAGTAGCTGGCGAGCGGCAGGACCTTGTGCTTCAGATAGTCCTGCTTGCAGGGCTCGCAGTCGATCAGCAGCGTCTGGTTGACCGCACCGGTCATCACGCGCGCGTCCTTGCCGAGGACGGCGAGGTCGCTGGTCAGCGCGCTGGTGGACAGGTCGCCCGGCGTGTAGACGTCGGCGAGCAGTCCCATGTCGGCGGTGCCGTTGCTGATGGCATTCAGCGTCGTCTTGCCGCTGGCCAGCGTGCCGCCGGGGAAGAGCTTGAAGGTCAGCGAGCCTCCGGTCGCCTCCTCCACCCGCTTGAAGAACGGCTCCAGCCCGGTCGCATGGACCGGATGCTTCGCTGGAACCGAGCTGGAATAGACGAGTTCGCGCGCGGTGGCGCTTTCGGGTGCGCCGGCGGCAAGGGCCACCACCCCCGTCAGCGCAACGAGCGCCGACCGGATCCTGTACTCCATCCTTGTCTCCTCCCACTGAGACCGTTTCAGCCCGGCCCGATCTGACGTCGGGTCCTTGGTCCAGCATGCTGGCACGCCGTCGGGGAGCGTGGGAAGGGGAATGTTGTCCAGACGTATCGGGCCGGCCGCAGCCCGCCCGGCCCGTCAGACGAGGGCGGAGGCCGCCGGATGGAAGTCGAATCCGAGGTCGGCGGCGACGGCCGCGTAGGTGATCCGGCCGCGATGGACGTTGAGGCCGGCGAGCAGGTGGCGGTCGTCGGCCAAGGCCTTGCGGTAGCCCTTGTCCGCGAGCGCCAGCACGAAGGGCAGCGTGGCGTTGTTCAGGGCGACGGTTGAGGTGCGGGCCACCGCACCCGGCATGTTGGTCACGCAGTAACGCACAACCTCCTCGTCGACATAGGTCGGATCGGCGTGGGTGGTCGGCCGGCTGGTCTCGCAGCAGCCGCCCTGGTCGATGGCGACGTCGACGATGACCGCCCCCCGCTTCATGCCCTTCACCATGTCGCGCGTCACCAGTTTCGGCGCCGCGGCACCGGGCAGCAGTACGCCGCCGACGACGAGATCGGCCTGGGCGACCGCCTTCTCGATGGCGTCGACGGTGGAAAAGACCGTGTTCAGTTTGGCGCCGAACTGCAGGTCGAGCTCGTAGAGACGGCGCAGCGACTTGTCGACCACCGTGACCTTCGCCTCCAGGCCCATCGCCATGCGGGCGGCGTTGGTGCCGACGACGCCGCCACCGAGGATCACCACGTCCGCCGCAGGGACCCCCGGCACGCCGCCGAGCAGCACGCCGCGGCCGCCCGATTCCTTTTCCAGGCAGTGCGCGCCCACCTGGATCGACATGCGGCCGGCGACCTCGCTCATCGGCGAGAGCAGCGGCAGGCCGCCACGGTCGTCGGTGACCGTCTCGTAGGCGATGGCGACGCAGCCGGACTCGACCAGACCCTGGGTCTGCACCCGGTCGGCGGCGAGATGCAGGTAGGTGAACAGCACCTGGCCCTCGCGCAGCATGGCGATCTCGGGCGCCAGCGGCTCCTTGACCTTCACGATCATGTCGGCGCGCGCGAAGATCTCCGCCGCGGTGTCGACGATCTCGGCCCCTGCCGCCGCATAGTCGGGGTCGTCGAAGCCGATGCCGTGGCCGGCATGGGTCTCGACCATCACCTGATGGCCGTGATGGACGAGTTCGCGCACGCTGGCCGGCACCATGCCGACCCGGTATTCGTGCGTCTTGATCTCCCTGGGCACCCCGACGAGCATCTCCGCCTCCCGCACAGCTTCGACATATGCCGAAAAAGTAGGCGCCGCCCCGGGGGGCGGCGTCAATCGCCGCGTTCAGCGCAAGAAGCGGACCATCGGGGCCGGCCACTCTATCCGGTCTCGGCGAGAACCGGCCGCGGCGGCGGCTCGCGGCGCAGCAGCACCCAGGCCAGGATCAGCCCGGGCACCGCGGCAACGGTCGTGATCAGGAAGAAGGTCACCCAGCCCGTCTCGGCCGCAATGGCGCCGCCCGGCGACGCCAGGACCGTGCGGGCGACCGCCATCAGGGACGAGAGCAGCGCATACTGGGTCGCGGTGTAGGCGACGTTGCAGAGGCTCGACAGGTAGGCGACGAAGGCCGCCGTCCCCATGCCCCCGGCGAGATTCTCGAAGCCGATGGTCACCATCAGCATGCTCGTGTCGTGGCCGGCCACCGCCTGGAGGGCGAAAACCGCGTTGGAGACCATCTGCAGGACGCCGCAGATCAGCAGGCTGGCGCCGATGCCCAGGCGGTGGACGATGACGCCGCCGATGAACCCGCCGGCCAGCGTGGCGACGAAGCCGTAGAGCTTGCTGATGTTGGCGATCTCGACCTTGGTGAAGCCGATCTCGATGTAGAAGGGATTGGCCATCACGCCGGCCAGCGCGTCGCCGAACTTGTAGAGCACGACGAAAGCGAGGATCGTCAGCCAGCCGCGCCGGGTGAGGAAATCGGCGAAGGGCGCCACCACGGCGCTCGACAGCCATGCGGCGATGCCGACGCGGTCGGCCCGCAACGTGCCGGCGATGCGCCGCTCGCGATCCACCGTGGCGGCGTCGACCGCCACCTCCGGCTCGCGGTTCAGCAGCACGGCGACGCTGCCGACCAGGACCAGCCCCGCCATCGCGGCATAGGTCCAGAACCAGTCGTAGAAGGTCGCGAGATAGAGGGCGCCGGCGCCCGCCACGAGCATTGCCATCCGGTAGCCGAAGACGATCATCGCCGCCCCCGCGCCCTGCTGGCGCTCCTCCAGCAGTTCGACGCGGTAGGCGTCGATGACGATGTCCTGGCTGGCGGAACAGAAGGCCACGATCACGGCGAGCAGCGCCGTCTGGCCGGGGTCGACGCGCGGGTCGACGGCGCCGAGGCCGAGCAGCGCCGCCACCAGCGCCGCCTGGGTCGCCAGCAGCCAGCCGCGGCGGCGGCCGAACACCCGCGACAGGACCGGCAGCGGCAGCCGGTCGATCAGCGGCGCCCACAGGAATTTCAGACTGTAGGGCACGCCGACCATCGCGAACAGGCCGATGGTCGTGAGGTCGACGCCGCTCTCGGTCAGGCGGATGGCGAGCGTCGAGGCCGTGAGGAGCAGCGGCAGGCCGCTGGCGAAGCCGAGGAACAGGACGGCGACGACCCGCGGCTCGAGGTAGATCATCGAGGCCTCGGCCCAGCCCGGGCGGCTCATGCGGCGGCTCCGGCGCGGGCACGGCCGGCGACGGGGCGGGGCGGCGGTTCGGGCAGGTCGCGGGCATCCGCGACCGCATAGACCGTCAGCATCCTGTCCCTGCCCCGCACCTGGATCTCGTGCGCGGGAAACCGCGCGAGATCGATTCCGGCGCGACGCGCCACGCTCTCCGAGACGACGGCCTGGCAGGCCAGTTCCTTGGTCATGGTCTCCAGCCTGCTGGCGACGTTCACGGCGTCGCCGATCGCGGTCATCGAAACGGCGGTGCCGTAGCCCATCTCTCCGACGATGACCGGACCCGCATGGACGCCGATGCCGATGCGCAGCGGCTCCGGCAGGTCGTGGTCCAGCGCCCGGTTCAGGCCTTCGAGGGCCTCGGCCATGCGGCGGGCGGCGTCGAGCGCCGACCGGGCGCCCGCCTCGCGGCCGCCCTCGATGCCGAAGAGCGCCATCACGCCGTCCCCGATGAACTTGTCGACGCGGCCGCCGGCGTGTTCCACCGCATGCCCCATCTCTCGGAAATACTGGTTGAGCAGAAAGACCACGTCATAGGGCAGCTTGCGCTCGGCGAGGCGAGTGAAGGCGCGAAGGTCGGCGAAGAGGATGGCGATGTCCAGTTCGGCGCCGTGGCGGTAGCCGGGCCTGGGACGGGCGTCGCGCGGTCCCGCCGTCGGCGGGAAGAGCGGCGCCACCTCCAAGGACGAGACGGGGCGCAGCTGGCAGGCGAGACGGACATTCTCCGGCGCGCCGATCCGTTCGAGCACCTTCAGTTCGCCCTCGTCGGCCGCCGGCAGCAGGTCGGCGCCGCTGCCGACACGGATCCGGCAGGTCGAGCAGCGGCCGCGCCCACCGCAGACCGAGGCGTGCGGCACCCCCGCCATGCGGCTCGCCTCGAGGACCGAGGTGCCCGGGACGATGGTGACGGTCCGCCCGTCGGGATAGGTGAGCCGGACGGTGCCGCGGCGCCGGGCGAGGCCGATCCGGCCGACGCGCACCGCCGCCAGGACGCAGACCAGCGCCAGGAAGCCGCCGACGATGTAGGGCTCCGTGCCGTAGATGAAGCCGGCCGCGGCGTCTCCCGGCCAGCGCGCCGCCTGGGCGAGGCGTTCGAAACCGCCCGGTGCCGCGGCGATCTCCGCCACCGCGCGGCCCGCCGCGACGAAGCCGAGCAGCGCGAAGGCGGGCAGCAGCAGCGCGAGCGCATACAGGGCGGGAAAGGCGCGCGCATACCAGCGGCGCAGCCTCAGCCAGAAATGAACGCCAATGCATCCGTGCGCCCAGACGACGAGGGTCAGCACGGTCTGCCGTAGCGCGCCGTCCGGCCAGAGGACGGCCAGCACCCAGTGATAGGTGTCCTCGACGCCGAAGACCTCGTGCGCGCCGCGGGTGCCGAGCACGTGCACGGTCAGCAGCACCGGGATGGCGAGGCCGAGCAGCACCTGCGCCCACTCCCAGGCGGGCATCGAGAGCCCCCGGCCGCGGAAGAGCTTCCAGAGCGCGAGTACGACGTGGACGCCGGCGGCGCCGGCGAGCAGGACGGTGCCCGGCAGGCTGCGCCAGAACCCCAGAAACCAGAAGCGCCCGGCCTCCATCGCCTGAAGCGACACGAGGCCGAGCGCATGGTTCAGAAGGTGCGTCGCCGCGAAGGCGAACAGCACGAGGCCGGTCGCGAGCCGCAGCCGCTGCGCCGTGACGCGGGACGCGGCCATGCGGGGTTCGCGGACCGGCTAGAGGTCAGCCGAGGCGCGTGCGCACGAGATCGGCGAGCGTCGTCTCGGGACGCGCACCGACATGGCTGATCACCTCCGCGGCGCAGATCCCGCCGATCCGCGCACTGACCTCCGGGCCCTTGCCGTGGGTGTAGCCGTAGAGGAAGCCGGCGGCGAACAGGTCGCCGGCCCCGGTCGTGTCGACGACCTTGGCGACGGGCTCCGCCGGCACCGCGTGGACCGCGCCGCCGGCCACGACGACCGAGCCCTTCTCGCTGCGCGTCAGCACGGCCGTCTCGCAATCGCCGCGGACGCGGGCAAGCGCATCGTCGAACGCCTCGACCTCGTAGAGCGAGCAGATCTCGGCCTCGTTGGCGAAGAGGATGTCCACATGGTCCGCGATCAGGCTGCGGAATTCCGCACGATGGCGGTCGACGCAGAACGGGTCGGACAGGGTGAAGGCCACCTTGCGCCCGGCGGCGTGCGCCGCGTTCGCCGCCTTCAGCAGCGCCGCCTTGGCGCGCGGGTCGTCCCAGAGATAGCCTTCGAGATACGTCACCTTGGCCCGCGCGACCTGCGCCTCGTCGATGTCCGCCTCGTTCAACTCGGTGCAGACGCCGAGGAAGGTCGCCATGGTGCGCTGGGCATCCGGCGTCACGTAGACGAGGCAGCGCGCCGTCGGCTTGCCGGCCGTCGCGGAGGGCGTCTCGAACTCGACCCCGAGCGAGCGCACGTCGTGGCGGAAAATCTCGCCGAGCTGATCGTCGCGGACGCGGCCGATATAGGCGCAGCGCGCACCGAGCGACGCCAAGCCGGCGACGGTGTTGCCGCAGGATCCGCCGGACATCTCGACGCCCGGACCCATCGCCTCGTAAAGCTTCACCGCGCGATCCGCGTCGATCAGCGTCATAACCCCTTTGGGCAGGTCGTGCTTCTGCAGGAACGCCTCGTCCGTGTGTGCGAACACGTCCACGATGGCATTTCCCACACCCAGCACGTCCAATTCGCCCTTAGCCATACTCAAAACCCTTTTTGCCGAAACGCGTTGTCGATCACGGGAGTATAGTGCTTATCGCCTTCGATCGCACGCCGCGCGGACTGCCAGCAGATTCCGGGCGGTCACAGGACCTTCGGGAGCAGGGACCGAGCCGCTTTGTACCGGGACGTCATTCGGACGCTTCGCCAGGTGACCGACCGCCGTTTCGCGCGGGTGCTGATGCTGAGCCTGGCATTGGCGGCGGTCGTCTTCGTCGGCCTCATCGTCGCGGCCGGCTGGACACTCGGTTCGTTCGCGGTGTTCGGGACGGGCTGGATCGACTCCATCGTCGACGTGTTCGGCGTCCTGGCGTTCGGCGTCGTCGCCATCCTGCTCTTCCCCGCCTTCGCGACGAGCATCCAGGGCATCTTCCTCGACGACGTTGCGGAGGCCGTGGAGACACGCTGGTATCCAGACCTGGGCGAACCGCGCAAGCAGCCCTGGCGCGAAATCCTGCTGTCGAACATGGAACTCGCGGCCCTGGTGCTCGCGGTCAACCTCGTGCTGCTGCCGGTCTACCTGGCGCTGATCTTCGTTCCGCCGCTCAATCTCGTCCTGTTCTACGTCGTGAACGGCTTCCTGCTGGGCCGGGAGTATTTCGAAGCCGTCGCCCTGCGGCGGATGCCGCCGGCCGCCGCGAAGCGGGCGCGCCTGCGGATACGAGGGCACGTCTGGCTCGGCGGTGCCGTCATCGCCTTCATGTTCAGCATCCCCTTCCTCAATCTCGCTGCTCCGACGCTCGGCACCGCGATGATGCTCCACATGTTCCAGCGGCTGCGCGGGCGCCTCGGCGACGAGGGCGCCGACACGGGAGAGGCCGGCGCCATACGGCTCGGCGACGGCACGCGGGGGATGCGCGCCGGCATCGCCAGCGTCCTGCTCGGCGGCCTGATCATCGGCGCATCGGTGCAGAGCTTCGAGAACCGCGACCAAGATCCCTTCGGATCCGTCAAGCCACGGCCGATGCGCCTGACGAACTCGCCGCAGGAACTCGACGGCCAGGGACAGATAGAGATCTGGAGCCGGCTGGGATCGCCCGACCTGGTCAGGCGGGAGGGACCGGCACGGGTCTGGCAATACACGACCGGGACCTGCGTCCTCGACCTCTATCTCTACGAGGCCGGCGACGACTTCGAAGTCATCCACCACACCCTGCGCGGACGCCGGGAACAGGAACCGCCCACCCCCGGCTGCTACACCACCTTCATCGAGCGCGCGCGGTCGCGTTCCGGGCCGACCGCGTCCGTGGCGCCGGCTTCGACCGCTTCGCCGCCTTTCTGACCTTCGGCGCGGGCGAAACCGCGGCGGGCGGCCCCGCCGTCTTCGCCGGCCACTCGCAGAGATCGTTGACCACGCAACGCTCGCAGTCCGGCTTGCGGGCCTTGCAGACGTAGCGGCCGTGCAGGATGAGCCAGTGATGCGCGTGCAGCAGCCGGTCCTGCGGCACCACCCGCATCAGCGCATCCTCAACGGCGCGTGGCGTCGCACCGGGGGCGAGGCCCGTCCGGTTGCCGATGCGGAAGATGTGCGTGTCGACGGCGATGGTCGGCGCGCCGAAGGCGATGTTCATCACCACGTTCGCGGTCTTGCGGCCGACGCCCGGCAGGCGCTCGAGCGCGTCCCGATCCTCGGGCACCTGGCCGCCGTGCTCCTCCACCAACAGCCTGCTGAGGGCGATCACGTTCTTCGCCTTGGCGTTGAACAGACCGATGGTGCGGATGTGCTGCCGCACGCCCTCTTCGCCGAGGGCGAGCATGGCCGCGGGATCGGCCGCGGCGGCGAAGAGGCCCCGCGTCGCCTTGTTCACCCCCACGTCGGTCGCCTGGGCGGAGAGCACCACGGCGACCAGCAGTGTGAACGGATTGGAGTATTCCAGCTCGCCCTTGGGGTCGGGCAGCGCCGCCGCCAGGCGGTCGAAGAAAAGGGCGACGGCTTCCGGGTTCATGGGACCGGATCTTAGGGCGCGCCGGCACCGCCCCGCAATGGCGGCGCCGGCCCGAATATGCACAGGAAGGTGGGCGCGGTGTGCGCCGAAGGTTGCGGCGGGCCGCATCGCGAATATGATCTGGGACAATGACCGTGAAGCGCGACATACGTCCTGTCGGAGAAGGCGATTCGCTGATCTTCGACGCGGTGCTCTACCCGCACAGAAGCCTGTCGCCGACGGGATTCTGGATCGTGATGGGCATCGTGGCCGGCGTCAGCTTCGCCGCGGGCGCCGCGGCCGTCGCGATCGGCGCGTGGCCGGTGTTCGGCTTCTTCGGCGCCGACGTCCTCCTGCTCGCATGGTGCTTTCGGCGAAACTACTGGGACGCCCGTCTCTACGAGACCGTTCAGCTGACCCCCGACGCCCTGACAGTGCGACGCGTCCTGCCGACCGGCAAGACGCGCAGCTGGACGTTCCAGCCGCATTGGCTGCGGGTCGAACTGGAGGAGCCGATCGACCGGGCCAGCCAACTGGCGCTCGCCTCGCACGGCTACCGGCTGTCCATCGGAGCCTTCCTGTCGCCGGACGAGAAGCGCGATTTCGCCCGCGCACTGGGAACCGCCCTGCAGCGGGCGCGTGCTCCGGGGGTCGCCTAGTGGTCTGAATCCAACGTTTGATGCCCGCGCCTGACGGCGGCGATGATGGCGTCGGGGTCGGCAGTCCAGGTGAAGGGCTTGGGTTCGTTGTTGTGCTCGCGCACGAAGCGGTTGATGGCGGCC
>Ga0209643_1000605_pt1 | contig 55301 bp, 57 predicted proteins | sample AutmiccBRH37_all_FD_187383 | JGI IMG/M metagenome (GOLD analysis project Ga0209643, IMG submission 187383) | Deep subsurface microbial communities from Mt. Terri, Switzerland - Autotrophic microbial communities BRH/37_all (SPAdes) (version 2) | ecosystem: Environmental > Aquatic > Deep...
ATCGCCTGATTTTTTTTACTCTGCTTTTAAATAGTTGAGTAATGCCCCCATGGAGAAAGTTTACGAAACCTCAATATTACATTGTTAATGTTTTCAATAACATAAAATTTAAGCGGGAATCGCTGGTGTCGTAGAGTTTCACAGGATCAACTGGTTTCTCCACTTTTTTCCCTGCTAATCGTTTCTTAAAATCAACCACGTTGTCACCTTCCAGAGTTATTGCGTAAAAGATATGATATCGGCCACGATGTCACCCAACGTGAAGTTCTGCGAGCCGTGCTTTTTCGGCTTCAGCAGAAACATATTGTTATGTAAATCATTTATCGTTTCTTAATTCTGTTAATTGTATTTTCTCAGACGATTTCTAAGAAAAACAACCCAAAAATTCCATTTTGTTTCCTTTATATTTGTGGAAAATTGATTTTCAACTTTATCAAAACAATCTTCAATTAAAGCATCATGGAGCCATCTGATTGCAATATGCCAAGTTAAAATTCCTTTTCTAGATAACATCATATCTATTGTGTGCTTTAATTCAGTTTTATTATTTTCTATTTCAGTAACTTCGAATCTGTGCACACCTTTAAAACCATCTGGCTTTACAAATGTGAATTCAATTGAACTTCCGGGTATATAGGTATTTATTGAATATTTGATTGGCCCATGTCCTCCTATAGCGCCGACTGTTAATCCTTTTCTAAAAATCATTGGTGGCCATTTTTCCTTAGGCCATAGCTTGTCATCATTTGAAGACAGTGTATTAAGTATATCTGATATCACTCCTATGGACTGACCAATAGTTCTTTTATGGATATTTATAGTTTTCAATTTCAGATCCTTTTTCTACATCGGTAAGTTCTGTTGGAGCCGCGCTCTTTGCGGTTTCAGCAGCAACACATTGCTCGCTGGGGTCCTTTTCCGCGCCTGTAACCATGACTGCAGGAAAGAAAATCCTGCTCGTAAATGGCTGACAGGATGGAAGCTACTGCCGTTTGTACAAGCTTATCGCCCAGTACCGGTATGCCGAGCGGGCGTTGTTTCCCACCAGGTTTTGGTATGTAACTGCGACGCACCAGTTTTGCCTTATAGCGTTTTCCCTTCAAATCCTCTGCTATAATGCCAACATTCTCTTCCAGATTTTCTTCGAAAATTTGCCAATCGACACCGTCTACGCCGGGCGCTGCTTTCCGATTGAGCTGAGGAATGCAACAGCGTAAGTTTGCCTCATTTAAGAGGCTGTAAAGATTCCCGAATCGATGTTTTGGATCTTCCTTTGCCTTCTTTGCTATTCCCCGCAGTGAGGTTTGCATATGTTGGTCAGCCTGTCGAATCTGCATATGTTTCCTTTGCGGACTACACAATACCGTCATCCCCTTCCCCATGTGATCGGCCTTACCGTCTCGGAGTACTATGAGATGATCTGACTCCCTTCGCTTCATAGACCCGTCGGACAGCCTTTTTGTGATTGAACTGTCCTACCACCAATCGGTAAATCGGTGGAGGTGGAAGGGTCTCCCAAGTTCCTGATGCTTCTCTCACTACATGCCACGCTCTTGGACCCCGGCAGCCCCTCGGGAATCTCACCATTCGATTCCTCTGTACTGGCTTCCGATACGTTAAAACCGTCGCCGACTGCATTGATTACTCTGACGAGGCTGAATTGCTTTGGGGAGGTACGTCTCCCCTGCGGCCTGCAGTGTTCCCTGTGTACGCTTCACGATCTTTGTTCACCGATGTTGCAACCGATTCCGCTGACCGCGCAACACTCGGTACGGGCTGTTGGTTAGACTTTGCCCGATGGGGACTTCCTGCCCAGGAACTTAAGCAGGGCACCCTATAAGAAGCACCAAGCTGCGCTTGGCGCACTAACGGTCCGCCTCACCGGACCCGCGCTTTTTGCGGGGTCCGCGTGGAGCCGGTGGTTCGAAGAAATTCATTTTATCTTTTCGATTATTGGCTTTAAAGCATTTTGAACTGTTGAACCAATTATGATCATTGCAGAAAACGCTCCATTAAGACCAAGTTGTTTTAATAATTCTCCCAATTCGCGAACCTCTTTTTCAATTGGTTCGTCTTTATCCTCTTCACCAATGTGAACTCCACCAAGCCTGTTTGCGCATGTCTTGATCAACGTTATTACATCAAAATGAGAATTGTTATACTTGACAACAGTGAATTTCAAAAAGTCTTTGATTTTGAGATTCTTTTTCGGCTCATTAGGGGGAAACGCGCCCAAGAAATGAAGAAATGAACTGCAGTATCTGGTATCCCAATAGCTTTCATTTCCTGCTCTCTTTCAATAGTTGAAAGTCCAACGTTGAAACGAACTCGAATTTGATGTTTTTTATTTACAATATCAAGAAGTCTGTCACCATCTACAATCATTTGTCTTAATACTTGGGATAGTTGTAGCATTGATTCTGCATCTTGATTTTGTAAGCATTTCCCAAGTTGTTCGTGTCGAATTAAAAACAATTGTTCAGGAGTCATCTTATTATTTCGAACGTGCTGGTCAGCCGCACCGGGGCACTGACGTAAAGATTAAAAACCGCAGCCTTCCCGGTGTCGGCTGGACTAGGTGGTTGTGCAAATTATTGTTTTTTATTTATAAAACCAGTAGTTGAGTGTTCACTGCTGGTTGATTCTAACGTATTATTTGCTTTTCTTGCCGACAAATAGAAGCGATTGAAGGTTATAGGCCTTGCTAATGACTTTGAATTCCATTCAATCCAATTTTGTATTTCTTCAATCATTAACTGCGTTGCATTAGAGATCACTTCTCCAAGTAGGCTATTTCTAGAAGCATAAATTCTTAACTGATATTTCCAACCATCATTTTCATTTGATGCAATAACTTCACCAAACCAGATACTTTTTGATTCTTTTATTTGGTCGTGCGGGGAAATACCTGCATATGTAATATTTATAATCTCAACATGGCGTTGAGCAAATTTCTTAATTTCTTTTATTGTCAAGGGGTATGAATAGCCCTTTGGGACCTTTTGTTTAAGATTTAAATCTGCCATTGATTGTTTTTCTATGCACAACAAGGTATTAGCTGGACGGAATCGTCCAGCTAATACACATAAAAGTGGTATTAACTATAATAGCAAAATACATGCCTGATTTTTGTCTTTGTCATATGACATCAAATATTATTCAAAAATCAAGTGGACTTTTTGCCTCTTTCGCCGTTTTACTCGGTATGCAGTGGGTATAAATCATCGTCGTTCTCACATCGGTGTGGCCCAGCATTGTTTGAATCGTTCGTATGTCGTAATTAGCCTGTAAAAGGTGAGTGGCGAAACTGTGCCGAAATATGCGATTTCACACATTTAGTAAGTTTTGCACTCCTTGCTGCTTTTTTCAATGCCTCTTGAACCTGCGATTCATGCAGATGATATCGTCTACGCTCATTTGTGCCAGGTATCGGGGTCAGCCCTTTTTGCGGGAAAAACCATTGCCAGATGAACTCCTTGGCAGCGGCGGGATACTTTTTTTCGAGTGAGTCGACAAGAAATACTCCTGCGTAGCCTTCCGCCAGGTCTTTGTCATGGAGTTTGCTCACCACCTCCAACTGGCTTTTCAATTTCGGGATGAGCCTCTGAGGGAGAGGAACGGTTCTATCTTTGTCGCCTTTGCCGTGCACTGTAAGTATTCCGTCTTCAAAATTGAAGTTTTGCACTCGAAGGCTGAGACACTCGAAAAGACGAAGACCACAACCATAAAGCAGGCTGACAACGATATCGAATGGATATTCGATATGGCTTATAATCGTGTCAAGGCGGGAAAGAACTACAGGGATATATTTTGATTTTTTTGCGCGGGGAACATCGCGTTGATCGCCAAAGTCTTTTTTGAGGACATGCCGAAAAAGAAACAGCAGTGCATTAAAAGCCTGGTTCTGAGTTGAGGAGGCTACGCGTTGATTAACCGCCAAATGGGTGAGATATTCTTTTACGTCAAGAGAAGAAAGCTCCTCCGGTGTCTTGTCGGACAAATAGCGTTGAAATTTGCGCCCCCAATCCGCATATGTTTTAAGCGTCTTTCGGGAATAGTGCCTGACTTTGATCTCTGCAGAGAGTATTTCGATGGCTTGATCCCAGGCCGGTGATTTTGATTTTTCCAGACAGCGCCATTCGTTATAACGCTTTCCGCCGAGTGGATGAAATGAAGGGGACGGTTCCGCAACGGCTACTGTCGGCATAGCCTGGAGCCCGATGCCCCCGGTAACAGCACTCTTGGTATCCCGCGCTTTGTCCGGCGGGTTCGTAAGGCGAGCAGGTGGGAGAGTTTTTCCCTCTACCGGCGATGTAGGAGGACAATTTATCGGCCGCTGCAATTCGAAAAAGAGAGAAACCGCGTGTGCGGCCTGAGTACATTGTTGAGGGGTTTGTTTCTTGGACTTCAGCTTTTCAATGAACAAACGGACCTGCTCCGATCTGGTCTCGGGAGGTGGATACTTTCTGCAAAAATCGAGAAAATAGCGAAGCCACTTTCTGTAATAGAGGTGAGAGGATTCATGAACTGCCCGTTGCTTTAAGACTTCATTGAACCGGGCTAAAACATTTTCTGGAATCGCCAGCATGTTTTTCGATATTTTGCAATCAGGGATTAAATTTTATGGCTATTTATCAAATCTATTGCCATTTTCTAACCCTTGCTTGATTGCATGTCAATCAATAATAATCCAAATGACTCATTGAAATATTAATAAAAAAGTGAGTCTATTGCTCACCCCGTAACGCCCTAATTGGTCCTTTGCAGCAAACTATACCCGTGAGACCCGAATGAAGAGGTTGCTGTTTTATCGAATCGGCTTTTTCCTTTTTTATAAAAAAAACAGGACCCGGCTTTTCAAATAAGCCGGGTCCTGTGGGGAATGCTTCGAGTCATGATTACTGAGACATGTATCTAGTCAAACACCGGCCGAGGCAGAACCTTAGCCTGTTCAGCGATCTGGGGCACCATATGCTCCCACTCGATGGCCATCATGTGGACGCCGTGGACGCCCTTCATCTCCTTGAATTCTTCGATCTGCTCGCAGGCGATGTTGATGCCCTCCTGGGCGACCTTGCCCTTCTCGACCCCCTTCAGGCGGTTGATGATCTCCTCCGGTACGTCCATTCCCGGCACCTTGCTTGCCATATACCTTGCCATACCGACGCTCTTCATCGGCGTGACTCCGCCCAGGATATAAACTTTTTCGGTGAGGCCCTCTTCATTGGCCATGCGGATGAATTCGCGGAATTTCGGCATGTTGTAGATACACTGCGTCTGGATGAAGTCGGCGCCGGCTTCGATCTTCTTGGCCAGGCGGTGGACGCGCCAGACAAAGGGCTCGGCGAAGGGGTTGCTGGCCGCGCCGATGAACATCTTCGGCGGCATGTGGATATCGTTGCCGCTCAGGAATTTGCCCTCGTCCCGCATCTGCTTGACCATGGCGATCAACTGGATCGAGTCGATATCGAAGACGCCTCTCGCGTCGGGATGATCGCCGAACTGCTGGTGATCGCCCGAAAGGCAGAGCATGTTGCGGATGCCGAGAGCAGAGCCGCCGAGGATATCCGCCTGCATGGCCAGGCGGTTTCTGTCCCGGCAGACCATCTGATAATTGGGTTCGAGCCCTTCCTGGATGGCAATCAGCGATGCCGCCCAGCTGGACATTCGTACCACCGCGGTCTGATTGTCGGTAATGTTGACGGAATCGACGTTTCCTTTCAGGAACTTCGCCTTTTCCCGCACCTCATCGGCATCGGTCCCTCGGGGCGGGCCCAGCTCACCGGTGAAGGCGAACTGACCCGATTTCAGGACCTTTTCCAAGTTACTTCCGGAATTGAAGTTCGTTTCTGTGCTCATATGTAATCCTCTGCTTCGTGATAAGGGTAAGAGGAAAAAATGAATCGGCTATTTTATCCCGTTATTTTGCCATCTTTTCAGGTTGCTTGTACCCGGGTTGGGTCAGGTTCCTTGGAGACTGATCCTTCCAGCCGCGGATGGTGTTTATTTTTTTGATGGCATCGAGACGGTTTTGGCCCTGGAGACGCTCATAGATCTTGAACCAGGCGCAAGGCTGCTCGCTGCTGATTTCACAGCTGCCTTTGTTGGTTCCGCCGCAGGGTCCGTTCAGAAGTCCCTTCGCACACAGGGTGATCGGGCAGATTCCGCCGGTTGCGCCGAGAACGCATTGGCTGCAGGACCGGCATCGTTCCTCATAGGAGCCGACGGCCTGATTGACGGCAAGGCCGCTGGTGTCGACCGCCGGAAAGGTGGGAATGTTCGGATACCTTTCGGCGAGAAACTGGATGCCGACCCCGCAGGCCATGGACATCAACGCAACGTATTTTCCCTCTTCGATGATGGTGTCGAGTTCGGCCAGATACTCGCGGTCGCACTGCCGTTCGATGGTGTGCCCATGGATGTCGATGGACTCGTCACCCAGGCGTCTTGCCATCTCGAGCTCGGTGTTAAGAACAGCGACCTCTTTTTCCCCGCCGGCGAGACACACAGAGACGCAGGTGCCGCAGCCGACGTTCAGAACCTTGTTGAACCCTTGCAGCATGGCCATTATTTCGGCAAAGGGCTTTCGTTTGGCAACTATCATAATATCTCCTCCAAAACGGACCGAGGCGGCTTATTTCTCCGCCCCGGTCCTGGCAAAAATGCTATAGACCGACGTTTGCTAAGTCCGGCCCGAGGTATACCCTTTCGTTTTCCCCCAGCATGCCCATGGACAAACAGATGAGGGTCCAGAGATGCAGGGTATGCCAATTGCCGTGGTAATGCTCGCAAATATCATGGATCTGGGCATGGCAGTTATGACACGGCGTGATGGCGTAGTGCGCGCCTGTCGCCTTGATCTGCTCGGCCTTCAGCCGGCCGTATTCACGACGGGCATCGGGAAATCCCGACTGCAGGAACCCACCGCCGCCGCCGCAGCAGTAGTTGTTGGATTTATTGGGCGACATTTCGATGAAATTTTCCTCGCCGACCACCTTTTTCACCACGTAGCGCAGGTCGTCGGCCACGGGGTCGCCGAAGGTCTTTCGTACCAGCTGACAGGGGTCCTGGACGGTGAAGGTGACTTTCAGGTCCTTGTTCCAGTCGGAATTCACCGGCAGCCTGCCTTCCCGGACCCATTTGGCGTAATACTGAATGATGCTGGCGATCTCGAATTTGTGAGGGATGTTGAATTTTTTCAGTCCGGCCCGGACTGCGAAAAGTTCATGTCCTCACTCGGTGTTGAGCCAGACCTTGCAGCCAAGGTCGTCGACAGCCTTGGCCTTGACCCGGATGATGTGTTCCCAGCTCTTGTTGTCGGCGAGAAAAAGGCAGTAGTTTTCCGCCGCCCATCCTTTCGAGCCATAGGTCCAGTCGGCATTCACCGTGCCCAGAATCTTCCAGAGCGGGATCATCTCGTCCGGCTCGGTTACCGGCTCCCTTGAGTTCTGATTGAGGTAGAAATAGGCCCCCTCCTTGTCCATCGGGGCCTGCAGCTGTTCAAAACCAGGTTGATTCTGGCGAACCTCCTCGGCGACGTCTTCGACCACGAAGCGCCAGTCCTCTTCGGTTGCCCCCATGGCGCTGCAGGTATCGTTGCGCAGGGCCATGTCGCATGAGCCCAGGATACCTTTGGGCCGCTGTTCCCGAGGCCTGCTGGCTCTCAGGTTGAAGACCAGCTGGGGGATATTGATTTTCATCGGGCAGACATAGATACAACGCTCGCACATGGTACACATCCACGGCCAGTTGGAGGCCAGCAGCTCCTCGTCCATGCCGAGAGCTGCCATGCGCAGCACTTTGCGTGGGTCGAGTCCTTCCAGCCCGGTTGCCGGGCAGCCGGAAGTGCAGGCGCCGCAGGTCAGACACATGTCGAGATTCCCGCCTTCGGGAAGCAGCGTCTTGACCGTGTCCATGAACCTGCTTTTCTTTTTACCGCTTATTCTTATTGCTCCATCATACATAGTTGACTCCTCTCGTTAGGTGCCGTCATTTTCAACGTATCCTGCAAAGGTTTCGGTCCAGGTGCTATGATATCATGCCTAGGCAGCGACCTTTCTGGGTTTTGCCTTCAAAGGATTTGGTCCGAGGGACATGATATGCTCGGTCATCTCCTGCGCGTATTTTGCAAAAGTCGGTCCTTCTCCCGACGACAGGTTATACATCCTGACCCGGTCACCTTCGATGCCGATCTCCTCCAGCAGCTCATGGATGTGATCGACACGTTCCCGGCACCGGAGATTGCCCTGGTTATAATGGCAGTTGCCCTCCAGGCAGCCGACGCAGAAAACCCCGTCGGCGCCTTCCTGGAAACATCTGAGGAGGTACATCACATCCACTTTGCCGGTACAGGGGACACGGATTATTTTGATGTTCGTGGGGTACGTCAGTCTCATCGAACCTGCCAGGTCCGCGGCGGAGTACCCTCAGTAGTCGCAACAAAAAGCTATGATAGTCGGTTTGAAATCAGCCATTACATACCTCCCGCCAGCAGAGTTTCGATCTCACAGGTGATCTGATCGTCTTCGTAGTTGTTGAGCTTGATGGTCTGTCTCGGGCAGACGCAGGCGCATACCCCGCAGCCCTGACAGAGTGCAGGATCAATCTCGATCTGCCCTTCCTGCACATTGAATCTCGGAACTTCAAACGGGCAGGACCGGACACAGGTCAGACACTTGACGCAGTGATCCGTCTCCACCTGGGCCTTGATGGCCGACAGTTTGATTTGATCTTTGGAGAGGAAGGTGACGGCCCGCGAGGCCGCGGCGCTCGCCTGAACGATGGCTTCGGAGATCAGTTTCGGGCCATGGGCGGTACCGCACAGGAAGACACCGTCGCTGCCCATATCCACCGGCCGGAGCTTGACGTGCGCTTCGAGGAAATAGCCTTCGGAGTTGGCGTTCAGTTTCATCTTCCTGCCCACCTCTTCCGAACCGCGCGGCTGCACGCCTGCGGAAAGCGTCAGAATATCGGAGCGTATCTCGATGTCTTTTTGCAGGACATGATCCCTCACCGTCACCAGGATGCCATCGGCCGAGCTCTTCACCGTCGGCGGATTGTCCTTCTGGTAGCGGACGAAGATGACCCCCTGTTTTCTGGCTTCGGTGTAATAGTCTTCCAAAAGGCCATACATGCGCATGTCGCGATAGAGGATGAACACCTGGGTGTCCGGGCTCTCTTTCTTGATGGTAAGCGCGTTTTTCACCGCCGACTGACAACAGATCCGCGAGCAGTTGGGCCGCTCTTCATTGCGGGAGCCGACGCACTGGATCATGACGACGGAATCGAGATCCGCGGCGCCTTTTTCCGCCAGCCGGTCGCCCAGCTGGGTCTGGGTGAGCACCCGGTCGTCTTCCCCGTAGAGGAATTCCTTCGGGGTGTATTCCCCTGCGCCGGTGGCGACGATGATGACGCCGTGCTGGATCTCCTGCGGCTGTTCCTTGCCGTTCACTCGTACCGCGGTCTTGAAGTTGCCCTGGAAGCCTTCGAACCCGACAATCTCCGAATCAGCGAGCACGGTGATCTTCTCATCCGCAGTCACCTGGGCCGCCAGCTGATCGACATAGGTTCTGATATCGGCACCTTCGATGGTATGATGCAGCTTTCGTCCCATGCCGCCGAGTTTGTTCTCTTTCTCGATCAGGGTCGATTCAAAGCCCTGCCGCGCAAGATCAAGCGCCGCGTTCATGCCGGCAATACCTCCGCCCACCACCAGGGCCCGCTTGTTGACGGGGATGACCTTGCCATGAAGCGGTTTCAGGAGGACGGCGCGGGCGACGGCCATGCGGACCAGATCCTTGGCCTTCTCCGTGGCCAGTTCCGGATTGTAGGCATGAACCCAGGAATCCTGGTTTCTGATATTGGCCATCTCGAAGAGATATCTGTTCAGGCCGCAATCTTCCAGGGTTTCCATGAACATCGGGGCATGAGTTTTGGGGCTGCAGGAGGCGACGACCACCCGATTCAGCTGATGCTCGATGATTTTGGCCTTGATCTTGTCCTGGGTATCCTGGCTGCAGGTAAACAGGTTGTTGTCGACAAAGACCACTCCCGGCAGCGTCGATGCGTACTCCTGCACGCCGGGAACATCGACGACACCGGCGATATTGGTGCCGCAATTGCAGATAAAGACCCCGACCCGCGGTTCCAGGCCGGAGATGTCGAGCTCTTCCGGAATCACCCGGACCTTGGTGTCCGTGCCCCGAGCCGCAGCGATCTGGCAGCCGGCAAGACCCGCCGCGGCGCTCGCTTCGGTCACCGAGGCGGGGATATCCTTCGGCCCCTGGAAGGTGCCGCAGGTGAAAATGCCCGGCCGTGAGGTGGCAAGCGGCGAGAATGGCGTACTGTCGACGAACTTGTGCTTGTTGACGTTGACGCCGAGCCTCTCGGCGAGCTCCAGGGTGGCCGTGGGAACTTCGAGGCCGACGGAGAGCACGAGCATGTCGAACTCTTCTTCCATGATCGCCCCGTTTTCATCGGCAAAGCGGAGAATGAGGTTTTTGTTCTCCGGGTTTTCGATCACCGAATGGATCCTGGCCTTGACGAAGCGGATCCCTTCCCGGTTCCTGGCCCGGTCGTAATACATCTCGTAGTCCTTGCCGAACGAGCGGATGTCCATATAGAAGATGGCCGCGTCGAGATCGCCGCCGGCGTGCTCCTTGGCAATCATCGCATCCTTTATCGCGTACATGCAGCAGACGGAGGAGCAGTAGCTGTTGCCGCACTTATTGTTGTCGCGTGAGCCGATGCACTGGAGCCAGGCGACTTTTTTCGGTTCCTGATGATCCGAGGGCCGGACCAGATGGCCCATGGTGGGGCCGCCGGAACTGAGCATTCGTTCGAATTCCAGGCTGGTCAGGACGTTGGGGTTCTTTTTATAGAGATAAAGCTCGGCAAGCGGGGTAGGATCGTAAGGTTTGGCGCCGGTGGCGAGGACGACGGAGCCCACCGTGATGTCCTTGTCTAAAGGCATCTGGCTGTGGTCGATAGCCCCCGCCAGGCAGGCCTCGATACACTGGTAGCATTCCGAACAGAGACCGCAGGAAAGACAGCGGATCGCCTCCTGCTTTGCCTTCTCCTCGTCATACCCCTGGGCAACCTCGAGGAAATTGCCGGCACGGGCCGTGGGATGGAGGCAGTCAACCCCGACCCGCTCCTTCAACTCCTCGCCTTCAATGTCCGGTCGGACAAAATCCCAAGTCTTCTCGCGGTTCTCCCGTAGATCCATGTTATTGATATAGCGATGGATGCTGATGGCCGCTTCCTTGCCGCAGGCAACCGCATCGACCACCGACTTCGGCCCGTAAAAGGCGTCGCCGCCGGCAAAGACCCAGTCGATGGGGGTCTGCAGGGTGACGGAATCCGCCTCCAGGCCGCCCGGCCGGGAGATAGCGATTCCCTGATCCCTGATGCCGTCGAGGTTTGCGCTCTGGCCGATGGCGACGATGACCGTATCGCAGTGGAACGTTTCGCAGACGTTCTCGTCGAATTGCGGGTTGAAACGGCCGTTTTCATCGAAGACCTTTTTGCAGCTCTTGAACTCGATGCCGGCCACCCGATCCTTGTCGATGTGGAAATTCCTGGGCCCGTAACTGTTGACGATCTTGATCTCGTCTTCCACCGCCTCGACGATCTCATATTCCCAGGCTGGCATTTCCTCGCGGCGTTCGAGGCAGATAAGCGTCACGTTCTCGGCCCCGAGCCGTTTGGCGGTCTGGGCGACGTCGACGGCAACGTTGCCGCCGCCGACGACGACGACCTCGCGGCCGAGCTCGACCTTCTTGCCCATGGCGGCGTCGCGCAGGAAGTCGACGCCCTGCAGGACGCCCTTGATCTCTTCGTTGTCGATACCGAGTTTTCTGCCGTTATGCAGCCCTATCGCCAGGAATACGGCGGAATAGCCATCCATTTTCAGGCCTTCGAGGGTAATGTCCTTGCCAAAAGTGACCCCGCACTTGATTTCGGCGCCCATATCCTGGACAACCTTGATCTCGCCGGCCAGGATGTCCCTCGGCAGACGATATTCGGGGATGCCGTAGCGCATCATGCCGCCGGGCTCGTCCTGTTTCTCGAAGATGGTGACCTGATAGCCTTCTTTGAGCAGCTCATAGGCGGCAGTAACGCCCGCCGGGCCGGAACCGATGACCGCCACCTTTTCGCTGCGCTTCTCGGCTTTGATCTCGGGAAGATAATACTCGCCTTTTTCCCGTTCATAGTCGCCTAAGAAGCGATGCAGCTCACGGACGGCCAGGGGCTGGTCGACCTGGGCGCGGGTACACTCGCCTTCACAGGGATGGTGACAGACCCGGCCGCAGATGCCTGGGAAGGGGTGTTCCTCCTTGAACAGCTTCAGGGCTTCGTCGTATCTGCCGTCGCCCACCAGAGCGACAAAGCCCTGGATGCTGACATGGGCCGGACAGGTGGCCTTGCAGGGGGCGGTTCCCGTTTTGCTTATACCGAACGCTCCGGGAATAGCCTGCGGATATTGCTTGAAAATTGCTTTGCGTAAATCAAGTTTTTCGTTGTACTCGTTGGGGTAGGAAACCGGACAGACCTTCGCGCACTCGCCACAGCTCGTGCATTTTGCCATGTCCACATAGCGGGGTGTCTGGTGAATTTTGGCAGTAAAGTTTCCAGGCTCGCCTTCGATGCCCAGAAGCTCGGTGTTGGTTAACAGCTCAATATTTAAGTGACGGCCGACCTCGACCAGTTTAGGTGAGATAACTCACATTGCACAGTCATTGGTCGGGAAAGTCTTGTCGAGCTGCGACATGACTCCGCCGATGGCGGCGGATTTTTCAACGAGGTAAACGTAATAGCCGGACTCAGCCAGGTCAAGCGACGCCTGCATGCCTGCGATACCAGCTCCTACAACCATAACCGATCCACTTTGCCTGTTCGTGCCAATACTCATGATGACTCCTTAAGTGTTGATGGTTAAATGATTACTAATACCTATAAAATGTTGTTTTCAGCTGCAGGCACTCCTGCGATTCATCACCGATTTCGCAGATACGATACCCTGGCTGATGGTGGCCTCCATTTTGGTTTAAAATTTCTCTGCAGCCCTTCCCCCGGATTTTCTCATTATTCGACGGGTTGGGCGTAATATATGAATTCAATAGGTAATAAAATAAAATATACCCAATGTTCATGAGAATAGGCCTCCTGACCATTGCTTTTCGGCATCAAGGATAAATGCTTCATGCCGATATATCAATAATTTTTATGCATTTTCTGCAAATCTTTTACTTAGTGCGGCTGACTAGGGCTGGATCTCCCGAAAATTGAGAGACAACCTTCCTCGCAGATGATGTAAGTGGAAGGTCTGAGGCAAAGGCGTCCGGTGGATTCACCACATCCCCTTTCCGATTTTCAGTCCTCATCCCATCACAGAGAATCGTACTTCTTCCTACACAATTTCCCTCTATACCGGGAAATCATGTCTTCAATCTCCGGAAAACGGTCACCGGATGCATTCACCGAGAAATTTTCCTTGTATACAGGGAAATACTATGGCTCTTCCGATTAAATCATACGTGAATATTGCAACATCGAGAGATTTCATCTCAATGCCAGGAATGGACTAACAATCCTGTCGATATCGCTATCGGGATCGAAATCGAACAGAAAATGCGAAAATCATAGCATTAACGTTTTCTCGACTCAGAATGCAACACCCCGAATAAAAAAACGATAGCGATAATGAACCGTAATCGGAAGCGATGAATGATTGGACCAGGAAGAAAGTGGTAGAGAAATTGCGGAAGTATGGAGTACATATATTGCAGTCTTGCTAATTCCATTACTCACTGAAAACTTCCCGCCTGAATGTGGGGAGTTGCTCATTATCTTTTCATACGAATTTATGTCACATAACGCTCTTAAAAATATAGAACAAATTGAGTCAGATCTCTGGGGAGCAGCCGACCAGCTTCGGGCCAACTCCAAGCTGACTTCCAGCGAGTACTGCATGCCGGTACTCGGTATTATCTTTCTCCGTCACGCCGGCAACCGATACGAGAAGGCTTTGGGGCAGATCAAGGCTGCCCAGGCCTCCGGCAAGATGCCCAACCGACCGCTGGTAAAGGGTGACTTTATCAAGCGCCGCGCACTGCTGCTGCCGGAGAAAGCGCGGTATGGCTACCTGCTCAAGCTCCCCTCCGGTGCCAGTCTCGGCGCCTCGCTGGTGGAAGCGATGAACGTTATCGAGGAGGAATTTGAACCTCTCCGTGGTCAGCTTCCCAAGGAGTATGCCCAGTTTGACGACGCGCTGCTGGAAAATATCCTGCGTACCTTCGATTCGGAGGTGATACGAACCGCCAACGGTGATCTTTTCGGCCGCATCTATGAATACTTCCTGATGAAGTTCGCCATGCAGGGAGCCCAGGACAACGGCGAATTTTTCACACCTCCGTCCCTGGTGCAGACCATCGTCAACGTTATAGAGCCGGATCACGGAATTGTCTTCGACCCCGCCTGCGGCTCCGGCGGCATGTTCGTGCAGAGCAGCCATTTTATCGAGCACAAAGGCCTGGATACCAGCCACAAGGTCACGTTTTACGGTCAGGAAAAGACCGGTACCACCATTCGCCTGGCGAAGATGAATCTGGCTGTCCATGGATTGGAAGGCGATATCCGCGAGGCCAATACTTTTTACGAAGATGTGCATCCGATCTTCGGCCAGTGCGACTTTGTCATGGCCAATCCTCCATTCAACGTCGATATGGTCGATGCCGAACGGGTCAAAGATGATCGTCGCCTCCCCTTCGGCCTGCCGGGGGTCAACAAGGCCAAGAAGGTCAGCAACGGCAATTACCTCTGGATCTCTTATTTCAACAGCTACCTGAGCGGCAAAGGCCGGGCCGGATTCGTTATGTCCTCCCAGGCATCCAGCGGCGGACACGGCGAGGCCGAGGTGCGCCGGAAGATTGTCGAGACCGGCGATGTGGACGTGATGATCTCTATCCGTTCCATTTTTTCTACACCCGCACTGTGCCCTGCGAACTTTGGCACTTCGATAAGGGCAAGCCGGAGGAGCGACGCGATCAGGTGCTGATGCTCGATGCCCGCAACATCTACCGCAAGGTCACCCGCAAGATTTACGACTTCAGCCCGGAGCAGCTCGCCAATCTTACCGCTATCGTCTGGCTTTACCGGGGCGAGCAGGCCAAGTTTCTTGGCCTGGTTGAGGAGTACTTTGGCCGCCTTTGTGTCGAGATAGCCGCCATCCCCGCCGACCTTGCGACGTTCGAGGCGACACTCGCCGACCTGCGGGGAAAATTTGCCGCTTTTGCCGACAGCGTCAAGGATCTGGATGCCATTACGGCTGAACAGCCCCGGCCCCTGGTTGATGCTTTGGCAGAACTGACCGAGGCAATCGGAGCATATCAGGTTGATCGGACTGTCCTGCTGGTCGATCTTACAACCTTCCTGAAACAGTATTGTGCCACCCCACCGGCAACAAACGCCACCCAGCATAGAGCCAGACAGGCTTTCGAACCGCTGGCGGAACGGATCAGGGGGCTGGTGAAGCAGGTTGATCTGCTCTATAAGCTCTCGGCCCGTGTCGGCCAATTGGCACAAAAGCTGGTCGGGGTTGAGAAAGAGGCTGCCGAGTTCCACGACCGACGTGCAGTAAACAAGCTGATCAAGCAGTTGGACGAGGAGCGGAAGCTGGCGGTGGAGCAACTCAAAGAGACTACATATATCCACCGGCAGATTCACTGGCTGCAGGAGCGCTTTCCCGAGGCCGAGATTGTTGCCGTACTCGGCTTATGCAAGGTTGTCGGCCGCGCCGAGATCGAGGCGGCAGACTGGAGCCTTACCCCTGGCCGGTATGTCGGCGTTGCCCCCGCGGAGGTGGATGAGGAGTTCGACTTTGAGCAGACGATGAAGGATATTCATCTGGAGTTGGCTGACCTGAACCGAGAGGCTGTGGAGTTGGCGGCGAGGATTCATGAGAATTTTGAGGAGTTGGGGATATGAAGCTAAAGGAGATCTCTCTCGGTTCGGCTATTCATGTAAAGCATGGTTATGCTTTCAAGGGAGAATTCTTTGTAGATAATGGCAACTATATCGTGCTTACGCCTGGTAATTTCAACGAACAAGGTGGCTTCCGCAAACGCCCAGAGAAGGATCGTGCTTACTCAGGAGATATACCCGAGTCATATATCCTGAATAAGGGCGACCTGATCGTGGCGATGACCGAGCAAGGGGCTGGCCTATTGGGCAGTTCGGCACTGATTCCAGAAGGAAATCTTTATCTGCATAATCAAAGACTTGGTTTAATCGACAAGTTTGATCCTTCGTTGTTGGATAAACGCTTTCTGTATTTTCTCTTCAACACACATTCGGTGCGTGGCCAGATAAGTGGCAGCGCTTCTGGAACGAAAGTTCGGCATACGTCACCTGAAAGAATCTATCAAGTTCGTGTGAGTGTTCCAGAGGTAAAAGTTCAGGAAAAAATAGCTGACATCCTCTCCAACTACAACGACCTAATCGAAAACAACCAACGGCGGATGGCGCTGCTGGAAGATACGGCGCGGCAGGTGTATCAGGAGTGGTTTGTCCGCCTGCGCTTTCCTGGACGCGAACATACCCGCATCGTGGACTGCATTCCAGAGGGATGGCAGAGAAAACCCCTAGAATCAGCCCTTGTTCTTCAACGTGGATTTGACCTGCCAAGCCAGTCACGAGTAAAAGGCACCATACCAATTTTTGCCTCAACTGGAGTGAATGGCTATCACAATGTCGCAAAGGTTCAGGCTCCAGGTGTTGTCACCGGTAGAAGCGGTTCGCTCGGAAAGGTTCATTATGTCAACGAAAACTTCTGGCCACTCAATACGACCCTGTGGGTTAAGGAGTTTCGCTCGGTGTCTCCTCTTTTTGCTTTTTTCCTGCTTTCTTCTCTTCGCCTTGATCAATATAACGGCGGTGTTTCAGTTCCAACGCTGGATCGTAAGGTGGTCCATAAGATGGAAGTTATTGTACCAACTGCCAGAATTCAAGAGCTTTTCGGCGACTACGTATTGCCGATGTTCACACAGCTGAGGCACTTAGGCATTTACAATGAAAAACTCCGCACCGCCCGCGACTTGCTGTTGCCAAAACTCATGAGCGGAGAAATAAGCGTATGAGCCTCGAAGGCCAGATAAGCGACAACAAATCTCTTCGAAAAGTGACCGGCAAAACATCCGATTTTCCCGAACTGGCCAAAGACTGCGTCGCCTTCGCCAATGCCCAGGGTGGACGGCTATTGATCGGCATTGAAGACAAGGCCGTGTTTCCCCCTGCCGAACAGCGGATCAAGCCGGAACTGTTGGACACTCTCCGTAAACGAATTGCCGAACTGACGATCAATGTTGTGGTCCTGCCGAGCATCATCAAGGCTGACAACGGCGGCGAATATATCGATCTCTTCGTGCAGCGCAGCCAGAGCGTGGCCTCCACTTCCGATGGCCGGTACTTCATCCGCGTAGGAGATAGCTGCCAGCCGGTGCTCGGCGACGATGTGATGCGCCTGGCCGACGAAAGGCCGGGGCGTCCATGGGAGACGATGGACAGCCGGGTACCGCGCGGCGAAGTCGATACTGCCAAGTTTCAAGCATTTGTTGCGGCAATCCGCGCTTCGGACCGGGTAAAGGATTCGGTGAAGGAAAAGAGCCCCGACGAACTGCTGACCCACTATGCCCTGGCGGGTGGTGCAACACTGACTCATCTTGGCGTACTCCTGCTCGGTACCTCGGTCCAGCGGCGCAATCTTGGCACGGCCCCGCTTATTCAGGCCATCAAGTACGACGAACTGCGGCAGAAGATCAATAAGTGGCTCTGGGACGATTATTCCCTGTCGCCCATCGAGCTGGTGGATGAGGTGTGGCGTACAGTGCAGGACTTCAGGGAGAGCTACGAAGTTGCCGAGGGGCTCTATCGCCGCAAGGTACCTGCCTTTGATGAAAAGGTCGTCCGCGAGTTGCTGGTTAATGCCCTGGTGCATCGCCGTATACCCAGCGTGGCGATATCTTTCTCAATCTACACCCCGATTGTCTGGAAGTGGTCAATCCCGGCCGCTTGCCACTCGGGGTCACGCCGCAGAATATCCTGCATGCCAGCCGGCGGCGCAATGAGGGTTTGGCCTGTGTGTTTCATGATGTCGGTTTGATGGAGAAGGAAGGCAGCGGTTTTGATATGCTCTATGACCGGCTCCTCTCTTCCGGCCGCCCGGCCCCGGTGCCGGAAGAAGGGCCGGACTGGGTGAAGGTAACGATCAAACGGCGCATCATGAAGCCGGAGGTGATCCAGCTGATCACCCAGGCAGATGCACGCTACCAGTTGGCACAACGAGAACGGATAACTCTGGCAGCCCTGGCCCAATCTGAAGGTATGACGGCACGGGAACTGGCGACGCTTCTCGATATTGCTCATACCGACGAGCTGGCGTCATGGTTCGGCAGGCTGCTGAAGGTCGATCTGGTGCAAAGCACTGGCCGGACCCAGGCAACCCGCTATTTCGTTGATCCTGTACTCCTTCGGGATTCCGGCATCAAGTTGCCGACGACCCTGAAGCGGATCGAACCGCACCGGCTGCAGGAGCTGGTTCGTGAAGATTTGCGTCGCTATCCCCAGTCAAAGATTGGCGAAATCAGCAACAGGATTGGCCCGGAAGTGAATCGTTCACAATTAAAAAGATCCCTGGCAGATCTGGTAAAACTGGGTGTGGTGCTAATGGATGGTGTCCGTAACGGCGCCCGCTATCGACTTGCGACAAAGGAATAGAACCTTATTTGGCTCAAAAACCCGCAAATATTGGCGAATGTCCTTTTAAAATTAGCCAATAGAAGAATATTTCAACACCAACAATCTGTATTTACAGGATTATTCTCATGTCAGCACATTAGCCAATGAGCCAAATATGAGCCAATTGATTAATCCAATTGGCATTGAACGGCTGACAATACCCAGGAGGGCGGCATGATTACCGACATTAACAACGAAGACCGGCTGGTACAGGCCACGTTTGCCGCACATCTCGAACAGGCGCTGGGGTGGGAAAACGTCTACGCCTGGAACGAGGAAACCTTCGGCCCGGACAGCCTTTTGGGACGAGCCGATACCCGCGAGGTAGTGTTGAAGAGGGACCTCCGGGCGGCTGCAACCCGGCTGAATCCGCAACTCCCTGAGAAGGCGGTCGAAGAGGCGGTAACCAAGCTCACTCACCATGATTTTTCCCGCGCTCTGCCGCAGCACAATCAGGCCTTCCACAAAATGATCCGTGACGGTGTCCCGGTCAGCTACCGCGATGCAAATAACACCCTTCGCCATGCCTTGGCCCGGGTAATCGACTTCAGGGAAGAAAAGAACAACCGGTTCCTCGCCGTAAGAGAGCTGAAAGTTACCGGGCTTCGTTCCCCCAATTATAACCGCAGGGCTGATTTGATCTGTTTTGTGAACGGCCTGCCGCTGGTATTCATCGAGCTGAAGGCCGTCTATAAAAACATCCGTGGCGGATTCGAGGGCAACCTGAAAGACTATCTGGATGAGCACGTTATCGCCCATGCCTTCCACCACAACGCCTTCCTCATTGTCAGCAATGGCCACCGGGCAAGATATGGCTCCATCACCAGTGAATGGGAGCATTTTGGCGAATGGAAGCGCCTCGATGAGCGGGACAAGGGAAGCGTGGAAGCAGAGGTGCTGCTGAACGGCATGCTGGACAAGGAAAGGCTCCTGGACATCATGGAGAACTTCATTTTGTTCGACGCCAGTAAACCGGGGGCAACACGCAAGGTCGTCGCCCGCAACCATCAGCTGTTGGGAGTCAATCGTGCCGTGGCTTCGGTATTCCACCAGGAAGAACTGAAAAAGCAGTTCCCACCGGACCGCCGTTTCACCTACCGGGTTATCGAGTTCCCTTGCGTACAGACGGCTGAAGGCAATATGCTGCCGCAGGTGCAAAAGAGCGAATCTCTCATCCTGAATCTGCCCGAGCAAGCTCATGCCGATCTGGGAAAGCTGGGAGTTTTCTGGCATACCCAGGGAAGCGGCAAGTCCTACTCCATGGCCTTCTTCGCCGAGAAGGTCCGCAGGATCGTCCCCGGCAATTTCACCTTCGTCGTGATGACCGACCGGAACGATCTGGACAGCCAGATCTACCGGAGCTTTGTCGGCTGCGGCGTGGCCGACGACCAGACCCCACGTGCAAGCTCCGGCAAGGAACTGGCGCAGATCCTCAAGCAGAATTATCGCTACGTCTTCAGTTTGATCCACAAATTCAACCAGGATGTGAACCCGGAAGAGCCCTACAGCCGTCGGGATGATATCATAGTCATCTCCGACGAGGCGCACCGCACCCAGGCCGGGAAGATGGCCCGCAACATGCGCGTGGCACTGCCGAATGCCTCCTTTATTGGCTTTACCGGCGCACCGCTCTTCAAGCATGACAATCTGACAAAGCGAATATTTGGCGATTATGTCTCCTGTTATGATTTCAAACGCTCGGAAGAAGACGGCGCAACAGTGAAACTGGTCTACGAGAACAGGGGGGAGAAGCTAGGTCTTACCCGGCTGGACCTGAATGACCGGATTGCCGATGCCATTGCCAAAGCCGAACTGGACCCGGACCAGGAAGCGTTGCTGGAAAAGTTGCTCGGTAAAGATTATGAGGTCATAACCGCCGACGACCGGTTGCAGAAGATTGCCGCCGACTTTGTGGAACATGCCGCCACCCGCTGGGAATCCGGCAAGTCGATGCTGGTCTGTGTGGATAAAATCACCTGTGCCCGGATGCATAAGTTGATTATGCCGTTATGGCAAAAAAAGCTTGAGGCCGTGCTACTGGAAATTGCCCTCATGGAAACAAAACTGCTGAGTGAAAAGGACGATGAGACCCGGCAAAGCTCAAGGACCGAAGAAATCAACTCCTGGCCCAGGCAACCTGGCTGGAAAGCACGATAATTGAGATAATCATCAGTGAGGCCCAGAACGAAGTAGCGGATTTTAAGAAATGGGGCTTCGACATCATCCCCCATCGTCTGACCATGAAGCAGGGATTCGAGACCGCTGACGGCAAAAGGGTTGAGCTGGAGCCAGCCTTCAAGAATCCGGATCACCCTTTCCGTATCGCCATTGTCTGTGCCATGTGGCTGACCGGCTTCGACGTGGAGTGCCTTTCAGCTCTTTATATCGATAAACCGATGAAGGCTCATACCCTGATGCAGGCTATCGCCCGAGCCAATCGGCGCTATCCCGGCAAGGATTTCGGTCTCATCGTTGACTACAACGGCATGCTGAAAAGTTTACGTGAGGCCCTGGCGCAATATGCCCTTGGCGATGAAGATGGCGAAGAAGAGATCGTGGCCCCCATAGAAGAGCGGGTCAAGGCACTGCTGGATGCCATTGAGGAAACAGAGACTCATCTCCTGGGGCTTGGTTTTGACTCGCAGAAGAGGCTTGTCGGTGCCAAGGGTTTTACTCGTATTCAAGCCCTGGCCGACGCTGTGGATGTCGTCTACACAAGTGACGAGACGAAGCGGCGCTTTGAGATCCTTGCTCGACAGGTGTTCATCCGCTTCAAAGGACTCCTCAACGAGCCATCGGCCCTGCTCTATGCCGAGCGTCACGACAATATCGAGGCTATTTACAAGAAATTGACCGAGCGCCGGGATACCGCCGACGTCACTGTCCTTCTGAAAGAATTGCATCGCATTGTCAACGAGGCGATCCGCGCCCAAACTCAAGTAGCTACCGAACCGGATTCGCGATTCTATGATCTGAGCACTATTGATCTCGAAAAGCTACGGGACGAATTCGCCAGTAAGGTACGACGCAAGGCTACAGCTTTGCAGGACATCCGTGAGCTGGTGGAAGCGAAGCTGGCGCAGATGATAGCGCGCAATCCCATGCGGATGGACTATTACAAACGCTATCAGGAAATAATCGCCGACTATAATCGGGAGAAGGACCGGGTCTCTATTGAGGAGACTTTTGCCAAAGTGGTTGATCTTATGGCCAGTTTGGATGATGAACAACGTCGAGCCGTTGAGGAAGGTCTCAGCGAAGAGGAATATGCTCTGTTCTGTCTCCTGCAGCGTGATGATCTCAGCAAAGCTGATCGAGAGCGGTTAAAGCAGGTCAGTCAGAAAATGCTGAAAGCCCTACAGGATCTCCTTGCCCCCCTTGAACAGTGGACCCAAAAGGAGCAGACCCAGGCCGAGGTAGAGGTCTTCATCCTTGACCAGTTGTATCAGATGCTACCGAGCCCACCTTATACAGAGGACGACAAGCAGGCTGCGGCAAAGGAAGTCTTTAGCTTTATTTGGAACACCAGTGCATCATCCGCATATCGCGGCGGCGCAGTTATTTCTTGATACCATTTTCGTCCGATTCATAGACTCTGAAAAAGACTCAAGGCAGTTGTGGTTGCTGATTAGCCTGGCTGATTATTGAAGTCCCTGCTTGTTGAAGAATATTTTGCTTTGTCATTTCTGAAGTTTCTTTTGCGATATCCGCATCCATGGGGTCGGCAAAAAGAAAAAGCCAACCACTATGTAAGTGATTGGCTTTGTACTGAAAAATGGTCGGGGCGGTAGGATTCGAACCTACGGCCTCCTGCTCCCAAGGCGCGGACTATCAAGCATAAGGAATTGATACTAATCCTTTTTTACTAAAGCGACATTAGCTGCACCCCCGGAGAACATGGCTGCCAGCGAATCCGTGGCACCTCGCTTTGAGACGTCCGCCACCTGGGTGTAAATCTGCGTGGTGGCCAGCTCGGAGTGGCCGAGCAGCTCCTGGATTACTCTGATGTCGGCGCCGTCGTTCAGGAGCGCTGTGGCGAACGAATGACGCAAAAGGTGAGGGTGAATATGCTTGGCAACGCCGGCCTCTTTGGCGGCCGCCAGGATCGATTTCCGGATGTCGGTATACCTTCGCCCTGTTCGTGGTGATGGAAACAGCAGCAGCTCGGAGAAATTGATTTTCTCTTTTTCTTTTTCAGCTTTCTCTTCGGCTTCCTTCAACCTCTTGAGCGCCATGGCCTGCAGCCGCAGGCAAAGATCGGCAGACGACACCGGCACCCGCCGATCCTTGCCGCCCTTCCCGTTTCTGACATTGAGAGTTCGGCTTTCGTGGTCGTAATCGAAAACCTTGAGGTTGAACGTCTCGTCTCGTCGCAACCCGCACATGGCCATAATCTCGACCATTGCCTTGATGTCCTCTTTAAGGCAATGAATAACGCGAACCATTTCCGGTACCGATAGAGGCCTGGGCAGTGGTGGCGCCGTCTCCCTTTTCCCGAACCTCTTCGGCCGCTGGAATTTGCTGCCGGTTGTCTCATTCAACCAGGTTATGTAAGCAGACAGTCCGGACAGCTCGATATTGATGGTCCGCCGCTTCACTCCTTCCTGCAGCCGCTTTGCCTTATACTGCTCGATCAATGATGACACGATGTGCCGCATTTTAAACTGGCCGAAATATGCCATCAGGTGACGAAAGGAGTTCTCGAGCACTTCGTACCCGCGCTTGCTGGTCCGGTTGCGATATGCAATCTTGAATTCCGGCAGCAGATCACCAAAACCAGGATCCGTGCGATCGATGGTGCCGCGGATCTCGGCCTCCAGGGCAAGGGCATCCTCCCTGCTCCCGTCGAACGGAATATACTCGGCAGGATTTTTGCGGCCGTGGAAGATCTTTATCATCTGCCATCCGCGCTTGGTTGGGTGGGCGTAGACGGACATTTACTCCGCTACCTGCCACTTCTTTATCTTTTTAAATTCATGTTCTGATACTGGAATTGAGCCGACCAATTCCCCTGTCGCCCCTGGTGGGATGGTCCCTTTGAGCCCAAAGTTTTTCATGGTGTGGTTGTTCTCGTCGACAGCCTGAACCGGCACCGCCACTCTCGGGCTGGAACCATTGTTGGTTACGGTCGCCTTGAGGCTGATCCAGACGTTGCCGGAGTCCCGCTTCATTATGCTGTCTTCGAGTGTGGATACCTTGATTTCTGATGCAAAGCCGTACTGAGAAGCCAAAAACAAGATAGCGAGCAAAGCAGTAATCACCTTTTTCATTTTAAAAGTTTCTCCTTCTGTGTTTTGAACTCTTCTTCGGTAAGCAGGCCTCTTTCAAGTAAACTTGCCAATCTCTCCAATTGCGATGTGATATCCATATTGTTGTTTTGTGTCGTAGGCAGATCTTTTTTGTGGGTGTTCCGGATTAAATCGGATATCAGATTTGAAATTTTGGGAGCGTCATTTTTCGGAATGCTATCGATTTTTTTAATTCCGCCTGAGGTGGAAACAATAAGTGACGCTAACAGCAAACCCATAGAATGCGAGACAGCGCTCACCTTCTCATAGTTCATCTCCATCTGTTTTAATCCGTAAAGCATGCCCTTGTCCAAGAACAGCAACCGTTGATCAGACACAACAATAAGCCAGGTGTTACCGTCAACCAATCCACTTGACAGGGCTTTTACGTTCTCATCTTCTCGCAAGACATTTGGCAGGTATTTTATCTCCTTCTTCGTGAAGAATATGGAGAATTCCCCTAGGGCTGCAAGTTGTTTATTAATTCTGGCGGAAGAGGTGTATTGTCTTACAGGATTTTCACAATGAGGTTCCGAAAAAAGCTCTTCTCTTGCAATTCTTATTTTTCCAAGATCTTCCCTGTGTTTTGCCTCTGCCTTGGCATATATGACTCCGCAGTTTAGGCAATCAGGACCATCTGATTTAGGCTCAGAGCATTTTACGCAATTTTCAAAAACTCTTTCAGTTTCCATGTCGGCGTTTCCTTTTGTGGGCCTCATTCCTGAAACATATATTTTGCCCAATGGTCTTCGTGAATTATCGCAATTTTTTCTCCATATGTTCTTGGCGTTGGAGAGTCTCGCCTTTTCATGGCATACTCTATTTTTCTTCCATAACTCGTGTGCATCCACTGGTCACTGGAAAGTGTTCCAATCACAAGATAATCCACCCAATCTGAAATAGATGTCTTGATAAATCCGCCCCTTTCGATAATTGCCTCTTCGCAGATTCTTCTTGGCCCATAAACAAATTTTCCAGTAAGACAAAAATATTTGTTTTCTATTTTTACTGCAGGTGCTGGTTTATCAAGTGGAAAACTGGCGGCAGTTGTCACGATATTATGCTCAGGAAGTTGTTCTCCGGTTATTGATCTAAGGAGAGATAACAGTTCATCTTCCTCTTCTTTATCTAGCAAATTGTCAGAGAGCATTGCTTTTATACGAGAAAAAAGCGAATTAATGATTCGATCATTCGCATATTTTGCATTGCTCTCAAGCCAAGCTAATAGAAATTGAGCTTCTTTGATGTTGGCGCTTCCATCCGCCAGTATGCCACGTGCCAATCCAACTAATTCATCGATCGTTCTGTCATTTAGAAAGAATGAATTGCAAGCATAATTTATTGGTTGTCCGTGATCGTCATGCATCTTATCGGCACACATGTCTTAAGCCTCCTGTGGTTTTTAGGGCTAGCAATACATTGTGGCATACTAAACAAAATCAAATATATAGGTATTTATACCTATTTACTTTTTCTGGTCATTATCCGATTATACTCGCGGAGATCTATTATTTTAACCTTGGTTTTGCTCTCTTTTTTCGGGGAGTGATGCCCCGAGAGACAACAACATTTCTTCCATCCGTTTCATTTGGTGCTGCATCGCCTCAATTTTTTCGTTCAGTGATCTCATTTCATCCTCTTTCATGACTGCTTCATAAAATGCCCTGACGTTCGAGGCCAAGGCCGACCGATAAACCGTTTCTGATTCGAGTACTATCATGGTCATCTTGACCATATCCGGCATGCTGATTGGTTCGTGTTGACCGGCAGGCGACGGATGCGAGGGCCTATCCATCTCGTTTTTCCACGACAGTCCTGTTGAGGATGTGATTGGATTTTTCCCATATGTTCGGACAAGTTTTTCTTCTGGCGTCTCGCAGAGTTCCTCTTTGGTAATTCCAAATTTTTCTTTGATCGTTTCAAACCAGCGATCAGGAATAGTATTTCTCCCCTTAGCGTCAGTTATAGCGGATGCAGTTATGCCTAGCTCGGCCGCAACCTCTCTCTGGTTTTTTTTATTCATTAACTTCTTAATATTATTGAATATATCGTCAAAGGTAGATAATGGCATTAAGCCCACCTGTATTATTTGCTTGATTTAATTCTAGTGTAGCTGTATTAAGTCAAGCATGAATGAAGATAAACCGAAATTAATCAAGTCGCTTCTTAAGGACGCAGGCGTTAAACAAAAACATTTAGCGCGAGATTTGTCCGTATCTCCTCAATTTGTGAATCAAGTCGTTTTGGGGCAAAGGTCAACTTCTCACGTCCGCGAAGCCATATCTATAGCCATCGGCAAGCCTGTTTCAGAGCTATGGCCTGACCAACAATCAGCCGCCCAAGAGGCCGCATGAAAGGACTCTTAACCATGCTCCTCTTATCCCTAATAATCTGCTCCTGTGTCGCAGTCTGTTATCGCGACGATATCTCCGACTTCCAGGCATGTATCCGAAAAATAATACAACCTAGCCTGCCAACCATGGAGGATCTTGCACCATGAGGCTACGACCTTCAACACTCAAACCAGGTACCGATCTTCTCATCTGTAATGATGGCGTAAATTACGTCAAAGCTATCTTCATCCGTAGATATCCTGCTGTTGGTCAAACCAAAACTTTTAATATTGTTCGGTTTCCTCACATAATCAGGCCGAACGAATCGCCTGAATCAGGTGATTGCAAAATGTCGGACTACGAACTTTCCACACGTGGAAAGCGACCGTAACAGTTGGACTATTTGGCCCGAGCGGCCAAAGGAAGGGAAATAAAAAAAGTCCCGTCCCCCGGAAGTAGCTAGGGCGATGTAGGTGGCACTGCACAACTTAGCACGGGGGGCGGGCGATTTTCAAGGAATAAGGTGGCACTAAGCCGTATTTCTTAATCAATTTTTGTTAATTGGAGGGAGTTGTGATTGTCAGGGAATCGAAACCGCCAAGAGATTATGAAGTATTTGACATGGTGCTCAACCGAGGCGACGCCGTCGAGCTCGCCCGTATGTTATCCGTCTCCCCTCAGCTGATCCGGAGCTGGTGCCGGCCACCGGAGACCGACGACGAATTCAAACAAACCGGAAAATTCAACCCACTCTCCCGCCTTCGTACCCTGGTCGCCATGATCAAGGAAGATGACGGCGAGGCCACCAGGGCCTATCCGATAGGCCGTTACGTCGCCGGCATATTGGGCGGCGTATTCGTTCCCAACCAGCAGTCATGCGGCAACGTCAATGCCGATGCCATGACCAATATCTCCTCTGTCCTGAAGGAGACCGGAGAGGTCATCGATGAGTTCAGCAAGGCATGGTTTACGGAAACGCCACGAAAGATCACGGCCAGGGAATCGGCACAGATCACCGGGCAGATCAACGAAGCCATATCGGCACTCGTCACCCTGCAGCGTTTCGTCTCGCGTTAATGACCGACCTAGACCAGATAAACTCCCGCCTCGATAGCATCGAGCGCATGTTGCTGCAGCTGCTTAAACAGCAGCCGCAGACGCTGCCGCCTGGCCCTGTCTCCGACATCAGAACGGAGATCGCCCAGGTGCGAGCTGCAGGCGGGGACCTGGTCGCACATTTCAAGGGCAAAGCAAAAAAGACCATGTTGCAAGAGAAGGTCAAAAAGAATGGGGGCGCAGGTGAGAAAAGAAATTGCTGATAAACCTCTTCGGATAGTCCAGCGTCCGATTCTCGTGTCGATGCTCCGCGGCTGTGAGCTGATGTTCCTCTGCAGCGATGGGAAGTGGTACCGCAACCGTGAAATGGCCAAGAAGCTCAATATGCGACCATCGGCCCTGCGCGATCGGTTCGTCCGAATGCACTGGAGTCATCCGGACTTGCTTACACCCAGCCGTTACGGAAGCAACAAGGCAAAGGAGAAGAAGGCAAAATCCTCTCCCGAGTTGGTTGACCTCGCCAGAATGGGGAAGAATGCGCGGAGACAGAACTTGGCAAAGCTGGCCGGCCCGGGAAGTTTTGAACGGTCGGCAAGATATTAACTTTCGGCAAAAAGTCACAGGAAAGGGAAAACGAGATGGCCAACAAAAGAAGAGTGCCGCGTCCTGCCAAGGCTGCAGCCAAAATGGTGTTGATCAGGGTCTGGCTGAAGGTGTTGTCGCTTTTACCGGGTGCTTTGTCGGTGGGTCTTGTTGCCGGCATGGTGGTGATGTTCGTCCTGGTACTGGCGGATGTGGCCTGTATGGATGCCGGGAATGTTGTGGCGGTGGCGGAATGATCACGGTCACTGTCCCCACCGGCGCTGCTATCAGATATCTCAGCAACTGTGAGAAAGAGATCACCCGATCACTGGAAACCGCCATCGACAATACCGCCTTCGATATCCGTAAGGAAGTGATCGATGAAATGAATAGGGTGTTCGATAGGCCGACTCCATACACCACTAAGCAAATCTGGGTAACCAAAACCCGCAACCACAACATGCAGGCCTCTGTCTGGTTCAAAGATCCTGAGCGGATGGACGATCATTATCTCCTTCCCCAGGTGGAGGGCACAGAGCGGAAGCTGAAGGGGTTTGAGCGGTCGATGTGGAATACCAAGTTTACCCCCGGCAAAGGCGTGAAGCTTGATAAGCACGGCAATATCAGCAGAGGGACACTGGTCCAGATCAAGAGCGTCCTGGGCCGGGCAGAGCTGACATCAGGGTACCAGGCCAATCTCACGGTGAAAAGCGCTAAGCGCAACATCAAGCAGCGTGACTATGTGTACCTGCCCAATGGGTCAAGCAAGGGTGCATTGCCGCCTGGTATCTATCAGCGCATCGCGCAGAAGTTTCAAGGCCTCAATAGTGCCAAATTCAGGCGCAGCCAATCACAGTTCGGAACATACCAGCGAGGCAAGACCCGAGGCCGTATCTCTCAGATCATCCGTGCCCGAGGCCTGCGCCCTATCCTGCTCGTCGGCAAGCAGCACGAGCAAGTCAAACCCCTGCTCAAGTTCTACGAGGTGGCCAGGCGCGTCTATGACAAGGAGTTCAATAAGCACTTCCTCGCCGAGCTGAAGAAGAGGTTGCCATGATCCCCCTTCTCCCCCCTGCGGCAATAGCGGCGCAGCCAGGATATGCATCAAGGAGAGGCCGACTGCAGCCTGCAGGCCTGCACCTTTTACGGGTCCTCCCAGAGCCTCAGAACTGCGGGTGTTTCGCGCCCCGATGTGTGGGTCCATTTGAAAAATTTTGGTTTGGTGTAATAATGAAACTTTTCCGTAATTACAGCCTGTTGTCAAAGAATTGACATGAGTGACGAACTGCAAAAACAGGCTGAGGCGCCGGCGCCGGAGGATGAGCGCGATATTGCCAAGGCGGTTGAGGAGCGCGCGGCCGAGCTGCTGCAAGACGAAGAGCGGAAGCCGCTCGATCCTCAATTTGTCAAAGAGTGCCTCGAAGGCAACGAACGGGGTGACGGCTGCATGGCGGCGAGTTTGTTCCGCGACCGCTTTCTTCTGAATGTCACCTATCAAAAATATCCGGACTGGTACGCCTGGCGCGGCAACGTCTGGGAACGTGACGATTTCAAGGAGTCGCATAAGGCCGTCGAAGAGTGTGCGCTTGAGTATGCCCGTCAGTCGATGGCACTTACCCAGGAGATCAAGGAAAAAAGAATTGAAAAGGACGGTGATGACGGCTGGAAGGTCACCCTCCGAGACAATTACCTCTCCCGGGTCAAGCGTCTCCGTTCGGAAAACGGCATAAAAAAGGCTTTAGCCATGGCCGCAATCGTGGATTCGGCGGCCATGGCCTGTCGGGAGAGTGATTTCAACCAGCAGCCCTGGCTGCTTCCGGTGACAAACGGGGTGATAGATCTCCGCACCGGAGCGCTCACCTCCGGTGTTCCTTCCGACCGCATGACCAAGGCGCTGCCTATCGAGTACGATCCGCACGCCGAATATGGGCCATGGATTGATTTTGTCAAGGAGGTGTCGGGGTCGGAAGAAATGGAGCGGTTTCAACGCCGCTCATTCGGCTGCGGCGCCACAGGATTTTCTCATGAGCAGTATATCTGGGTCTATATCGGCCCTGGTCGGAACGGTAAGGGCCTGCTTTTCAATCTCATAGCCGACGTGCTTGGTCCGTATTACCACGAGATCAGCCGGGCGATGATCCTCGAGCAAAAAAACGAGCCGTCGGCGAACGCAGCCTCAGAGCACAAATACTCCTTGCTAAATAAACGAATCATCGTTGCCGCCGAGACCAACAAAGGCCAGAAGATCGACGCCGCAGCACTAAAATCTCTTACCGGCCAGAACCGCATTGTCTGCCGGCCAAATTTTTCCTCAGAAATCATCTTCGAGCCGACGCACAGCACATTTTTACAGACCAACAACATGCCGTTCGGCCTCACCAAGGAGTTTTCATTGATCGAGCGGCTACTGATCATCGATTTTCCCTTTATGTACGTCGACGATCCTGAAGAAAAGAAGCGCAAATTCCCGGTTCTGGCCGATAAATTCCGCAAAAAAGACCCGAAACTATACGACAAACTCAGCCAGTACAAGCCTGGAATCCTCCGTTGGTTGGTCGAAGGGTGCCTCGAATGGCAGCAGATCGGCCTGGCGCCGCCGGCCCAGGTGCTCGAATGCGTCAATAAACTGGCCAATGATGAGGATTATGTCCAGAGATTTGTCGATTCCTGCCTCGATCATTGGCCTGGACCAGACGATCATCAGCTGAAGACATCCTGTTCACAGATATATGACGTTTTCAAGTGGTGGTGGCAGGAAAACAGCGATCAGAGCGATAAGCACGTCCCGGCGATGAAGACCATCAACAAAGCCTTGCGGGACAAAGGCCATATTGTCGAGCCGTCAGGCGGCAAGACCTGGGTTTGGCGGATCACCGTCAAGCAGGATGTTGTCGAGAATATGCGGAAGGAATAGCCATAATGAAAAAGGCAACTCATTTACTCATATTCAACACTCAGCCAACTAATAGACGCAACATATCGTTATTGAACACAAAAAAAATATTTTATGAGCAAATGAGTAGAAATCCGCGCGTAACGCGAAAGCAAAAACCACTACAGCTTTTTCTTTTTCACGTCACACGTATTCTTTACTCATTTACTCATAATATTATAATAATATAAATAATATTAAATAGTTAAATACATTAGTTGGTTGAGTGTTAGTTATGAGTAAATTACTTGGAGGTTTTCCTGAATGCAAAACATCATCTTGAACATAGCAGAAAGCCACAAGCTGAAAAAAAACGGCGGGCGCTGGATCGGCGCGTGTCCGGAGTGCGGCGGGTCAAGTACGTCCGACCGCTTCCGGCTTTACGCTGACGGCGGTTTCCGCTGTTTTTCCTGTTCGTTCAAGGGTGACATCATCACCTGGCTGCGCAAGCGTGAAGGGAAAAGCTGCCCTGACGCTCACGAGGCCGCGGGGATTCCCTGCCGTGCCGACAGTTGCCAGGTGCGCGGAACGTGTCGTTTTGGCGATGGTTCGGGAAAGCGGACTGTCCGTGGGCCACGCTCGGTCACGCCGATCGCACCGCAGGCGTCTGCAGCTCTGCCGCTGACCGTCGTCAAGAGTCCGCAGGCATTGTGGCGGGAATGGGCCGAGAGCCTTGCCGAAAAGGCGATGCCGGCACTGTGCAATAACTCTGAGGCAATGGCATGGCTGGCAAAACGCGGAATACCTGCCGAGGCTGTTGACCGGTTCGGGCTGGGCTGGCTTGGCCATGACCGCAAGGTCAAGCGAAGAGATATCGGCCTGCAGCCGAACCGAGAAGGCAAGGAAGACTTGTGGGTACCGGGCGGCCTGGTGATACCGATCTGGGACGATAACCGCATCCACCGCATCAGGATCCGCCGCACCGACGAGGCCCGCAGCCGATTCCTGCCGTCACTCAAATACGTGTGGGTGGAAGGATCAGGCACAGAACCTCTGGTCTTTCGGCCGGCCGGAAAGATTCGCGGCGCGGTCATCGTCGAAGCAGAGCTTGATGCATGCGCCATCGCCGCCGCCCATGATCAGGTGATGGTCATCGCCCTGGGGACAGTCGGCGCTGGTCTGCCGGCAGGCCTTCGGGCGGAAGTTGCAGGCCTGCCGGTTATCCTCGTCGCTCTCGACGCGGATCCAGACATCAACGGCAAACCCGGCAGCGGTGCCGGACCTGCAGCCGTCAAGAAATGGCTCGCTGCCTTCCGTCAGGCCCGTTTCTGGCCCGTTCCCTCCGGCAAGGATCCTGGCCATTATGCCGAACTCGGCGGCAACCTTCGTTCCTGGGTCAATATCGGCCTTGCTCCCGATATTTCCGCGTCGAAAAATGAGCTGCCTTTGTCGCCTGTGCGTCTCACGGTGGGGGAAGGGGGAAAAGAGAAAATTGAACCGCAACAGCCTGAGGTTGAAGGGGTGCCTGGGCTGAAGTGGTGCCGTATCTGTTTCGGCAACAAGTTTTTGCACGGCGATGCCGGCGGATATTTCTGTGTCAATTGCGTGCCGTATGACAAGCCCGGGCGGGTGGTTCTGGCGACCGTTCCGATCGGGGAAAATGTGGTTGATTAAGTGGCGGACTATGTCCGCAAGGTAAGGAAAAAAGCAATGATTAAGACATTTGTTCTAAGAATATTGACAGGCGTCGGCCTGTTCGGGTATGCTTTTCTGGTCACGGCAAAATCCGTGACCGGGTTTGACATCCCGATTCGAAGGCGGACACACCGCCACCACTGTTTTTCTGGCGGTTTTTTTGTGTCCGTTGCATGGCGCAGCTCCTTTTTTGGGCGGGCCATGCGGGGAGCCGCAAGGCTCGCCGGCCCTTCGACCGGTATGTCAACCCGCATGGTTCCGCCCTTTTTGCGTTTGACATCGCAGGGGCGGGAGATTTTCCAAATCTCTTTCGAAGGAGCGTGCGCATGAGCGACAATTCCAGTGTTATTCCCTTCTGTTTTGATTCCCAGTCTGTCCGTGTCATCGAGAAAGATGGCGAGCCGTGGTTTGTGGCTAAGGATATCTGCGATATTTTAGACCTGAACAATGTTGGCGAGGCATTGAGGCCTTTAGACGAGGATGAGCTGACATCAGAATTTCTGATGTCAGGTGGCCAGAGACGTGAGATGAAGCTTATCTCCGAATCCGGTCTTTACACCCTCATCATCCGTTCCAACAAACCTCAGGCCAAACCCTTCCGTCGATGGGTAACCAAGGAAGTCCTCCCCGCGATCCGCAAGACCGGCGGCTACAACCTGAGGGATTCCAAAACCGTAAAGGTCAGCCACACCCACCTGCGCGGCAGCATGGCCCCCGGCGGTCTCGATATCCGCTACACCATGGACCTTACCAAGATGGTCATGAAGCCAAGTCGGACCGGTATCGAGCTGCTAGAGCGTTTGACCGGCATCCCCCTGGTCGATGTACTGCCTGAATCCGGCGATGAAGGCGATGATGTCGCACGCTTTGCCGACGAATGTCTCGTGATGATCCCGGACACCGGCACATCCAGCCGGGTTTTGCTCGCCGACGTTTACCAGCGCTTCCTGCTCTGGCACCGGGAGAGCTTCGGCCGCGCGAGCCTGCATTCCCTTAAATGGCTGGCATCGCGGCTGCGGGATATGGGCCTGACGGTACAGGCCAGCGGCGGCCGTACCTGGATATTCGGCCTCCGCCTGGTTGGGGAGGTGAGATCATGAACAGCGTGCAACTGCCGATCGCCCCGAACCTCCTGGCCGACGAAATAACCCAGGTCCGCAACCTGACCGCTTATCTGCAGGCAGACTTCCGCTCCTGGGAGAAGGGCGAGACGGACAAATACCGGATCATGACCGATCTCTTTCTCACCGAGCATTACCTTGCCCGGTATCTCCAGATCTTAGAATCAGCCGCGGTGGACCAGCAAAAGCCGGAACCACAGCCCGAGCCCCGCCGCAACAACATCTATCTGCTGCCGACCTCCGGCGGCAAAAACCGACAAGTGAGGACGATATGATTGAAAGCACAATCACCTGGCACGAAATCACCGATATACCCGACACCATTCCCGATGCCGAAGCCCAGGTGCTGGTCTATGACGGCTATCTCGATGACGTGGTAACGGCGCGGCTCGCCTATGATTCGGAGGATGCCGGGCAATGGCTCGACCTGAATGACAATCCGCTGCCGGATCCTCAGTTCTGGGCAGAGATACCGTTTCCGAAGAACTAAGAAAAGTGGCGGCCGCCGGCCGCAAGTGCAAAGGAGGGAAAAACATGGAAGAGCCAATTTTCAAAATGCGCCGCGTCGGCCTGGTCGGCGGCCGGCCGGTGGATTCGCAGTACATGATGCGCATCAACGCCCGAGCGGAGCGGCTCGAAGCTGCCTGTTCTCCATCTGCGGCCGGGAAAAAAGCGGATCCCGTTTCTTCATCCGGAGCGGTGCAACTTAAGATGTTTGCCAAAGAGAAATAGCCATGGATACCCCCGCAGCCGAACGCTTCGTCAACCGCAAGCAAGCCCTTAACTGGCTGGCCGCCCAGGGCTATAAGATTAGCCAGGGGAAGTTTTACCAGGACTGCGCCGCCGGCTTTCCCGAGCTGCACCGGGACGGCTCGATCAGCCGGTTTCAGGTGATGCAGTACGGCCAGCAGCTCGATGTTTCCGCCCGGTCGGTGGCCCCTGATGCCTCCCGGGAGAATGAGGCACGGAAGGCCAAGGCCGATGCGGATATGGCCGAGATGAAGGCGGAGCGGATGAGGCGGGATGAGGATGCCGAGTGGCTTCATGCCGATCAGGCCTGGGCGGCGATAGCCGGTATCCTCGGGACGCTCCGCGATTGTATCCGCCACCACTTCCATGCTGGGCAAAACGACCTGGTGCAGGTGGCCGGCGGGGATATGAACCGTAACTCCGAGGTCTTTGAGTTCTGCGACGATATCGTTAATAAGGCTTTTAATGAGGTGGCTGGGGAATCGATCAATGTCACTTTTGAAAAGGGAGGGAAAAATGAGTAGACCGAAAGTAGTGGTTCTCTGTGGATCAAGCAGATTTGTCCAGATTATGGCCGTTGCCGCCTGGCTGGTAGAGAAAGAAGAAAAGGCTATAACAATGGGGCTGCATCTTCTCCCCCTCTGGTACCGATCGCCATCTGGCGAGCTGCCGTCGCACCATTTGGCGGAACATGAAGGATGCGCCAATGAAATGGATACATTGCACCTGCGAAAAATAGATTTAGCTGACGAAATATTCGTCATCAATTGGCAGCAATATATCGGCAGCAGTACCCGGAATGAAATCTTATATGCCATAGGGCTGGGAAAGAAGGTTCGCTATCTCGATAACGATCCCCTTGGATTACAGGTTGGGGAAATGGTCATGGCGGCGATGGCAAGAGAATCGGCAGAGGAAGACAAGGCATAGGCTCCCCATGCAAACCACCATCACCAAAAGATACCTAGCCCTCCCCGCCTGGCTGCCGCCCGCAACCCGCGACCGCCTCGCCGGGACCCAGGTCCACCTTGACCGCATCCCCGCCGCAATCCGCCGGCGGATGCGGCAGCCGGAAAAGATCCGCGTTTCCGAACACGCCGAGCGCTACCGAGTGGTCACCGACGGCGCCCACGTCGGCCGCTGGCGGCACGAGTACGCCCCGCATACCGTCAAGATCATGGACACCTTCGGCAAGCCCTACGTCCGTGAGGTCTGGTTCTGCGGGGTCGAGCAGTCCGGCAAGACCAATACCATGATCAACTGCATGGCCTGGTGTATCGACTGCGATCCCGGCAACATCTTCTATCTTATGCCGACCGAGGACACCGCCGACAAGATCACCGGCGGCAAGATCAAGCCGGTGCTCACCCAGTCGCCGCGCCTGGCTCGCTACCTGACCGGCCGCCAGGACGATGTGACGCTGTCCCGCATCAACCTCAACCACGGCGTCACCATCTTCCCCGCCCACGCCAACAGCGCCAGCTCGATGGCCTCCTGGGCGGCCAAACATTGCTTCGGCGACGAGGTCGACAAATACCCGGCCATGGCCGGCAAGGAAGCCGACCCGATCACCCTGATCAAGAAACGCAACCGGATCTATCGCGGCCGCTACAAGCGCTTCTTCGCCTCGACGCCGGCGCAGATGTTCATCTACAAGGGGACGATGTCCTGCCCCCAGGTCTGGGAGTGGCGGGCGCAATGCGGCCATTGCGACGAGCTCATCGAGATGGACGGCGATCACCTGATCCTGGACGATGACGCCACGGCCGAATCGGTCGAAGCGGCCGGAACGGTCTCCTACGCCTGCAATAGTTGCGGCGCGGTCTGGTCGGAAGAAGACCGGCTGCAGGCGATCCGCCGCGGCCGGTGGGTCTGCATCAAGGGTGAGGACATCGTCCGTCCCACCCGGGTCGGCTTCCACCACCGGGCCTGGGAGTGCCTCGACGTGCCGCTGGTCGAGATCGCCATCGCCTGGCTGAAGGGAAAATCCGGCACCATGGCCGACAAGGTGGCCTGGGCCAACGGCTACGAGGCGACCGATTACGAGCACATCCAGCAGGAACGGCAGGAAGACAGCATCCTCCGCCTGGTCGACAAATCTCTCCCCAAAGGAGTAGTGCCGCGCGACACCTCCTGCCTGTTGCTGAAGGTCGATACCCAGCGAATCGGCTTTTTTTACCAGGTGTGGGCCTTCGGCTACGGCCGGGACCTTCCCGTGGCGATGATCGATCACGGCAAGGTCGAGTCCTTCTCCAACCTCATCGACCTGGCGGCGAAGATCTACACCGACGCGGACGGCAAGAAATACCGATCGATGGCCGGCTTTATCGACTCGGGCGGCGGCACCAACCCGAACAATCCGAAGCATTCCCGGACCACGGAAGTGTACGGGTTCTGCCGGCGCAATCCTTTCTTCAAGCCGCTCAAGGGAAGGCGGACCATGGAGCAGCCCTGGGACGTCAAGCGGCTCGACTATTACCCGGGGGCGAAAGGTCAGAAGATCGCCATCCCCGGCGGGCTGATGCTCTACAAGATCAATGTCACCATCTACAAGAACGAGCTGGCCGGCAAGCTGCAGTACGAGTCGGACAATCCCGGCGCCATCCGCTTCCATGCCGATACCGGCGCCGACTTCGCCCGCCAGCTCTGCGCCGAATACCAGGATGACCATGGCTGGTGGATCTGTCCGCGTAATAAGGCCAATCACCATTGGGATATCTGCGTCTACGGCCTGGCCGCCGCCGATATAGTCGGTATCAGAAACCTCCGCAAGCCGGGCGAGCAGACCCAGGCCAGGCGGATAATCAGCAAAGGGGTGCAGCATGACTGAAATGGTAATGCCCAGGGAGAAGATCACCAGGCTGGAAGTGGAAGTGTATAAGCGCGAAGTGCTCGAACGGTCGGTGCTGGTCTCGCCCGGGGAGGCCTGCCGGATCCTCGCCTGTTCGGAAAGCACGGTCTACAGGCTGGTTAAGTCCGGCCGTTTGCAGGGTTACGCTGAGAATCGCGGGACGAAAGGCCTGCGTATCCTGGCTGCAGACCTCTGTGAATATGTGCAGAGCATCAAAATCGACCGTGACGCCTGGCGGGAATAACAAATAAAAGGGAAAGGATCATGGCAATAAAAAGAAGATCAAGAGAGAAAAGCGAGCACACCACGGTTCTGCAGCGTGCGGCGATCAAGGCTTCGCAGCCCTGCCCGATCAACAAGAACATCGGAATCACCATGACCAGGTCGGCATTGATCGCCGCCTGCGGCAAATACACCAACCCTCGCGGTGGGGCTAATGCCGGGAAACGCGGCGCCTCGATCTGCGATGACTGTATGACCGGCGCGGCGATCCGCGAGGGCAAGAAGAAATTTCCGCTGCCGACCGGCATAAAGCTGTACACCATCGCGGAGTTCGATCGACTGAAGGCGGTGCACGAGGGCCGCAATGCAACTATGGAGCCGAGGCCATGAAACCGCTCTTTATCCCGCTTATCAAAAAATACTTTGAGGACTTTGCCGCCGGCAAAAAGAAGATCGAGCTCAGGCGCTACGGCAAGCGCTGGAACGAGAAGACCTGCACCGTCGGCCGCGAGGTTGTCCTGTCCTGCGGCTACGGTAAGAAGAACCGGTTGCGCGGGCGGATCTGCAAGTTCCGTAAACAGTGCGGCACTGCGTTTTCTCCTGGGTACCAGAACGATATCAGGCAGGTTTATGGATCCGTCGAGATCGATATCGCCTGTCTTTCTATTGCCGACATTGAGCCGTTGTCGGCATGAGGAGGGAGTGAAATGGTGATCGCCCAATGTTTACGTCTTTATGGTTCTTAAACAGGGAAACTCGTCTCTATGAATTTTAGGGCATCCACTTCGTTTATGGTAATTTTTTTGGGTATTTTAGATAGTTGCCTCACTGTTTCAAGAAGAATATTCCTTTTTCGGCTATCAGATTTGGCGATGTTTTTCACTGCTGTCTTGAAATTATCTTCTGTTGTGTGGGCGAAGTCAAAGCCGTTGCTCAGAAAATGCAGCTGTTCGTCTGAGAAAAGCCGGTCTCCCGACAATTCGCTGCAGGCCTTGCCGATAACAACTTTCTTTCGTGGTGTCAGCTGGCCACTCAACCTGCCGATATAGACGAGGCATAGCATGAAATCGTTTTCTGTCAGCATGAGCTTCGCCAAAGTTTCGTAGGGGTCGCGACATTGATAGCTTCTCAGCTTGTTTATCAGAAAATCGAACAGGTTCGTGACAACTTCACCGGTTTCGGTTTCTGCGCACGATTCGACATAATCGAAACGAAAGGTTCTGGTTTTATTCCTGAGATGACAATACCCTTCAAAATGCATCTTGTTGAAACCGAGGACATCGACTGTCCGTTGAGTTTCTTCATTCTTGCTCGACCGGTAGGTAATCTCAATAGTTGCAAGGTCCATTATATTCTCCTTTTTTTGTGGTTAATCCTACAGCAAGGGGAAACTGTTGGCAAATGTCTTGACAAATGTCCGCCGGAGGGGCTACCTTATTTCTTGTTACGAAAAAAACGTGACACGGGTTTGGTAGCCCGGAATACACCAGGCGGACAGCCGCCACCTCCTCTTTACTGGCGGTTTTTTTACGTCCTCAGTTCAGTCTTTGCCGATTTTTTGGGCGGACTGAGCGGGGAGCCGCAAGGCTCGCCGGTCCTGGTGCCGGTCTACCAACCCGTTCAGCCCGCCCTTTTTGCGTTTGGTAGCGCAAAGGGCGAAAGAGTTATTTCACCAGGAGCAGTGCAATGAAAAAGAATGATCCTTCCGCCGTCCCCGCCGTCGTCCCAGCCGTTTTCAATTTCAAGGAAGTCCCGGTCCGTACCCAAGAGGATGAACTGGGGGAGATCTGGTTTTGCGCCAAGGATATCTGTGATATTCTCGGCTATAAAAACAGTCGAGACATCATTGGTAAACATTGCCGGGAGAGGGGGGTATCAAATCGATACACCCCCACCAGCAGTGGAGCACAACAGATGGTTTACATCAACGAAGGGAACCTCTACCGCCTGATCACCAGATCGAAGATGCCCGAGGCGGAGAAATTCGAACTATGGATCTTTGACGAAGTCATCCCCACCATCCGCAGGACCGGCAGGTATTCCATGCCGGGCAAAAATATGTTGCTCGCTCTGGAAGGCGAAATAAAAGAAGGTGCCTCCCTGCTCGGTCAAGTAATTGGCACCGGCGAGCTGCAGGAGGGGCAGAAGTGGCAATTGGTCGACCGGCTGCTGACCGAGCTTTTCGGGGTCGGTACGGCGCTGCTGCTGCCGGATCACTGGCCGCACCATCTGCCTCAACAGCCGACAGGGCGTGGACCTGGTCCTGTGGTGAGAATAGACGAATACCCGCTGCTGAGTTTGAAGCTGGTCAGTGGCGACCGGTACCGGGTGTTCATGCATCCGCATGTCATCGCCGATTTTGTCCGGCGCTGCTGCGAAGCTTCATCCGCCAAGGCGGCCAGCCAGGAGACAATCTATCGCCTGTTCTGTAACTGGTTTGTTGAATGCTTCAATCATCCGCCGCCAGCCTTCGCAGTCATGCACGACGCTTTGCTTGCCGCAGGTTACCGGAGCATAACCCTGGTCGGCGAGCCGTGGTATGTCGGCCTGTGCCCCAGGGAGGTGCGGTCATGAGCGGCGCTATCATAGAGACCGAGAACCGGGACATGTCCCGCCTGCAGCGCTCACTCGGCGGGGTTGAGGAGGTCCTGCGGGAAGTCAAGAAAGATTTCGCCACCCTGGAGCGCAACGAGTCCGCCGACCGCTTCCGGATGCTGGCCACCCTGGGCATGGCAAACGTCCGACTCGGTGAATACCGCGACCTGCTGCAGGGCGCGATCGAGGCCGGCGAAAGCCGGACGCAAGAGAAACCCGGGCGGAAGAGTTTTGGCGGACTCCGGCTGGTCAAAGGTTGATTATGAAAGGAGAAACCATGTTCTTTGCGACGATCAGAAAAGAGAGCAAGTATTTTTACCAGGCCCAACTCGATGAGCAAGGGAGGCAGACCGCCTTTGCCGTGAGGCTTGATCTTGAGGGCGACCCGTTCTCTCCGGTAAAAGGCGGGCCAGGCGGCAGCTATTCCCTGTTCGATGTGGAGCTGTATGTCAAGCGGGAGAGCTGGACGGTGAAAATTCCTATGCACACCAGGCCGTGAAAGAAATAATGTATAGTTTCGGGTAGCACTCGATCCTTAGGACGCTATCCGAAACTATTCCCCTTTTGTCCCCTAACCGTATTTTTACTCGGATATCGATTCGATTGTTCTCGACAAAAGCGCAATTAACACCTACAATTGCCTTAATGATAGGCAAATTTTTATTGACTTACCTGAGTGTGTGGAGTAAATATCACCATTCCGTTTTTTGCCTGTCCCGTGCCGTTCCGGTAGAGGGCGGCAACCAGCAACTTATCAGGGAGAAGATAATGTTTGAATCTTTCAAATTGCTCTTACTACCTGCAGTCCCCAAACACACAAACGAAGACCAGAAGGCTTTACGTCGCAAGGCTGCAAAGACCGCTTCAACTGGAAACATCCTGGTTCAGATTGGTAATTTCGTTACTCCTGAAGACTTCGCGAGTATCAAGAGAAAGGTTCTGCACGAGCGGTAATGAGCGAAGAACCACAGTACGACCGCGAGACTCTTAGAGAGATCTCAAGGCTATATCAAGAAGCTGAGCGTGCCATCAAATATGTTGAAGATTTTGATGGTGTGCTCACGGTCCCCGCTATAAATCAACTGAGATACGCAGGCAATCATCTGATTCGCTATCTCGCCGAGAACAAACAGGACGAATTGCGCGATGCCCTCAAGCATGTCAAAAGGGCTACTTACGACGCATATGAGGCGACTATTGTCTATCAGCTGCTGGAATACGATAAGTTCAAAAATGACTATCGTATGATTTCGATCAGCAAGGTGTTGCCGGACTACGTCCAGCTTCAGGAAAAGATCGAAACGGCCAGGCTCTTTGTCCGCGAAAACGACCAGAGCAAAACCCGTGGAGATAACTACAGAAACGGCAAAGAACATCTAGACCAGATTGTCTGCAGCGTCAGACTGCTGAACACCAGTCGGGAAGAGCTGAACAAGCTGATAGTTTCTGAAAGAAATGAATTCCTCTGGAAGGTTCTTGCTGGTATTGGAGTTATAGCGACAGTTGTCGGAATTATTATCGCCACGCTGTAAAAGTTCAACTACAGGTTGTAGTTAGTTTTTTATAAAGGGTTGGTCCAGGGAAATTTCCCCCCTTGGACCAACCCTTTTTGCGTTACCACCCCCCATGGCAGTTTCTTTTCCCTCTCTTTCGAAACCGAAACTTTGTCAATGCCAGTCAATGCCGGTCAATGCCCACTTCAAAAGACCAATATAAATGTCGTAAGTTCCTTGCAAATACTAAGCGAGGAGCATTATGGCAGGAATCACCCTTGAAGTTGCGATTGTAGAACGCGATAAATGTCTGGCCCAATTGCGGGCTGCAGGTGACATGCAGTCGGCGGGTCGCGCCGGCAAGAACATGACGCGCGGCGATCATGCCAGCATCATGCGGACGCTGCAGTACTGGGAGCGGATGGTCATCCGTCTGTCCCGCGGCGGCGGCATGGCAACTGCCGAGGTGATTCCGCGATGAGCCTCGCCACCTCGATCAAGGTCGCCGGCAAGGATATCGCCGTGCCGATCACCATCACCGACCGCGTTGTCGATTGGTTCTCCCCCGTCGCCGGGGCCAGGCGCTACCGGCAACGGGTCGCCATGGCCATGGCCGGCGGCTACACCGGCGCCGATCGCAACCGCCGGGCCAACCAGAAAGGCCGGGTTCGGGAGATGGACGCCGATTCCGCCATCCTGCCCGATCTCGTCACCCTGCGCGAAGAATCGCAGCACATGCTGCGCAACAATGCGGTGGCGGTCGGCGCGGTCCGGACCAACATCACCAAGGTGGTGGGCACCGGCCTGAAGGCAAAACCCCAGATCGACCGCCAGCTCCTGAAACTCACGCCCGAGCAGGCCGACGCCTGGGAAGATGCCGCGCTGCGCGAATTCCTTCTCGCCACCGAAACCCGCGAATTCGACTACGAACGGCAGCTGCCGTTTTCCCTGCAGCAGGCCTTGATTTTTGAAAAGGCCCTGGAGGATGGCGACATCTTCGTCAACATGCCGCGCCTTTCCCGTCCCGGCTCGCCGTACAAACTGAAGCTGCAGCTGATCGAGGCGGCCCGGGTCTGCAACAAGGATATGGCCGCCGACTCCGATCGTCTCGCCGGCGGCATCGGCCGTGATGAGAACGGCGCACCCGACAGGATCCACGTCCTGAACGCCCACCCCGGCAACTGGCGTTTAGTGCCCACCCATCTCAAGGATAGATGGCAGTGGCAGGAACTGAGCCTCTTTTCTAAAACCGGCTCGCCGCTCTGTCTGCACCTCTTCGACAAGCGCCGCCCGGGCCAGTCGCGCGGCGTGCCGTACTTGACCCCGGTAGTCGAGCTGATCAAGCAGCTCGGCCGCTATACCGACGCCGAGGTCATGGCCGCTGTTGTCAGCGGCATGATGACCGTCTTTGTCACCAATGAGCAGGGCGCGGCTGACTTTGGCCCGGCGCCGAATATCGACAATCCGGACGGCGACAAGACCAAGCAGATCGACACCACCGGCCTCGAAATGGGTTACGGCACGGTGATAGGTCTCTTGCCCGGCGAGAAGATTTCCACCGCCGCACCAGGGCGCCCGAACGTCGCCTTCGACCCCTTCGTCATGGCCATCCTCCGCCAGATCGGCATTGCCCTCGAACTGCCGTTTGAGATCCTGGTCAAACATTTTACCGCCTCCTACTCTGCAGCCCGGGCAGCGCTTGAAGAAGCGTGGGATTATTTCCTCCGCCGCCGGCACTGGCTGGTCACCATGCTCTGTCAGCCGGTCTATGAGGCGGTTATCACCGAGGCCGTGGCCATGGGGCGGCTCTCCGCTCCGGGTTTTTTTGCCGATCCGCTGATCAGGCGCGCCTGGCTCGACACAATCTGGATCGGCGACGCGCAGAGCCAGATCGATCCGGTGAAAGAGATCGACGCGGCCACCGCTCGAATCGAGGCAAGAATCTCGACCAGGGAAGAAGAGCGCGCCCGTCTGCTCGGTCTGCCCTGGGAGCCGATCGTGCCGCAGATCATCAAGGAAGAAAAGCTGCTGGCCGGACTCCCCCCACCGGCCGGCAGTGTCCGTCAACCCGCCCAACCTCAACCGCCGGTCAAGGACAATGACGGCGATCTGGAGACCGAATAAATGAAACGCATCACCCTGTCCGGAGATATTGGTTGGGAAGTCACCCCGCAAGGCGTCCGGGAAGAGCTGGCGGCCGCAAACGGCGGCGACGTCGAAGTGCTGATTTCCAGCCGTGGCGGCCTGGTCGGCGCGGCGCTGGAGATTTTTAACATGATCCGCAATTATCCCGGCCACGTCACCGCCATTCTCTCCGGCTATGCGATGTCCGCCGCCTCCTATATCCCGATGGCTGCCGACAAGATCGTGGTTGAAGACAACGCCGTGATGATGATCCACAACGCCCAGGGCCTCACCTGGGGCGACCACAATGAAATGCTGAAGTACGGCAATATCCTTAAAGGGTTGTCTGGCCTCCTCGCCGGCGCCTATGCCAGGTTCACGGGCAAGGATCGGTCGGAGATCGACGCCATGATGGACGCCGAGACATGGCTGTTCGGCGAGGCGATCACCGCCGCCGGCTTTGCCCACGAGACCATTCCGGCAACCAGCCAGGACGATGCGGACCAAACATCGGCCATGGCGCGCGCCCGGCTGGCCTTTGCCGAAGTCACCAATAAACTGGCGGCCGACAAAACCGCTTTTCAATCCGATCTTACCCTGGCCGCAGCTTTTGCGGCAGGCATCACCAATCACGGGGGAGGCGCACCGCAGCCCCGCACACCAACCACCACGGAGAACAGTATGGACCTGAAAACGCTCAAGGAGAAGCATCAGGATCTGGTGGCGGCCCTAATCGCTGAGGCCACCGCCGGATTCAAAGACCAACTCATCACCGCCCGTCAGGAAGGGGCAAAAGCCGAACAGCAGCGCATCGCCGATGTCCGCGCCCAGGTCATCCCCGGCCATGAGCAGCTGATCGAGACGCTGGCGGCCGACGGCAAAACCACCGGCGCCGAAGCCGCCATGGCCATCGTCGCCGCCGAAAAGGCCTTGCGGGCCAAAGCCGTCGCCGATTCTCAGGCCGGCAATCCGGCCGCCGTCCCGGTTGGCGAACAGCAGCCGGCTGCAGCGGGCAAGACCATGAAGCGGGCCGACTGGCAGAAGCTCGACGCCACCGCCCAGAAAAAGCACATCGATGACGGCGGACTGATCGTCGACTAAGCACAAAAAAGGCCCACCGGCCGTCAAAAATTTACGGAGCAACGAACATGGGAAACACACTTACCGGATTGATACCGATCCTCTACCAGGCAATCAGCATTGTCAGCCGTGAGCTGACCGGCCTCATTCCGGCCGTCACCCTCAACGCCGATGCCGCCCAGGCGGCAAAAGGCCAGACTATCGTCTACCCGATCGCGCCGGCATCGGCTGCGGTCGACATCGAGGCAGGTGTCAGCGCCCCGGATTCCGGCGACCAGGTTATCGGCAACGACTCGCTCACCATCACCAAGGCCAAGGCAGTACCGGTCAGGTGGGCGGGTGAAGAGGTTGTCTCGATCGGCTCGATGTACGGCCGGCTGCTGGTCGATCAGTTCGCCCAGGCCATGCGGACCCTGACCAACGAGGTCGAGGCCGATCTTGCCGCGCTCTACCCCTATGCCAGCCGGGCCATCGGTGCAGCCGACACCACGCTCTTTAAAAACGCCGGCGACTACAGCGACGTCGCCAACGTCCGCAAGATCCTGGTCGACAACGGCGCGCCGATCTCCGACCTGCAGCTGGTGCTCGACACCACGGCAGGCGCGGCCATCCGCGGCAAGCAGGGGCAGGCGCAGATGGTAGGCGACACGATTCTCGCCCGCCAGGGGATCCTGCAGGATATGTCCGGCATGAAGATCCGCGAGTCGGCGCAGATCAAGGCGCACGCCAAGGGCACCGCCGCCAACTCAACCGTCAGCGATGCCGGCCACGCGCTCGGATCCACCTCGCTGGCCCTGACCGCTGCCGGTACCGGAACCGTGGTGGTGGGTGACAGGCTGACGTTTGCCGGCGACGGAAATATCTATATCGCCAGCACCGGCGATACCGACGTATCGGACGGCGGAACCATCAAAATCAACCAGCCGGGTCTTTTGCTGGCGATGGGCGAGGCCACCAAGGCCATCACCGTCGGTGCAGCCTACCGCGCCAACCTGGCCTTTGCCCGTTCGGCCATCCACCTGGTCGCCCGGACTCCGGCCATGCCCCCGGGCGGCGATATGGCCGACGATGTTCTCTATCTCACCGACCCGGTGTCTGGCCTGGTCTTTCAGGTCGCCCTCTATCGCCAGTACCGGCAGATCAAGTACGAGATCGGCCTGGCCTGGGGCGTCAAGGCGGTGCAGTCCGAGCACATCGCCATCCTGATCGGGTAACGGGGAGCCTCTGTCAGTGTTCGCTGCCACCGATATAGCCGCCTGGCTCGATGCCATGGGCGACGATGCCGTGATCGCCGGGGCGCTCTCGTTCCGGGTCGATTTTCACGGGCCGTTCGAGACCATCGATTTACAGGGCGGCGAAATCGTCAGCAGCGAACCGTTTGCCCTGGCCAATCCCGCCGATATCTCCGACCTGGGGATCACGGCGGGCGATGCCGGCACGGTGTTGACGGTCATGGGCCAGGAGTACCGGGTCACGGCCATCGAGCCTGAAGAGGCTGGCTTTTCAATACTTCATCTGGGGAAAGCGTAATGCTGAACGAGCTGCACGATCTGATCGCCGCCAGGCTGGCAACTGTCGCCGGTTTTGAATACATCGGCACCGCCCTGCAGGACGAACAGCAGAAGCGGCCGGATGGTTTAATCTGGCTGGAAGATGATTCCGAGGTTGCCAACTCCCCGGGCCGCGATCTGACATGGGGTGTCAGGGTGAGCGTGAATCACTCGGATACGGTTGGGGCAGCCAAGACCACTATATACAACCTGCTCGACGCCTTCCGCGATGCCTTTGCCCGCTGGGAGCCGGGAGTCAAGGGCATCGAGCCGAAGAGTGTGCGGGTACCGAAAATAAAGCTGGCCGGACACGAAAGCAAGGGGCCGACAATCTACACGGCCCTTGTCGTCTTTAGGGTCTTTCCGAAAATTTTTGCACAATCTTAATGAGGTAACACCATGGATAAACCGTTTTCATTCGTCGGCATTGCCGACGCTTACATTGATGTTCTTTCCGACACCGGCGTGCGCACCGGCCTTGAGCTGAAAGGCAACTGCAGCGAGTTCTCGCCGAAGACCGATTCCGAGCGGAAGGAATTGACCGCCAACGGCCGCAGCAATTTCGGCCAGGTCATTTCCTCGATCACCATCCCGAAGCCGATGACTGCCTCCATCAAGTTCAACCAGATGGATCAGGCCTTGTTTGCCGCGGCATTCTTCGGCAGCAACTCGGTGCTGACCCAGGCAGCCGGGGCGGTGGCCGCGATCGATGTGACGACTATCGAAGACAAGTGGGTGGAAATCGGCGGCTATATGATGGCCTCGGCCGTTGTGACGGACCCCACCGGCGTCACTACCTATGAGCTCGGCACCGACTATGAGCTCAACCCTCGCCTGGCGATGATCAAGGCATTGTCGACCGGCAGTATCCCCAGTGGCGAGATATGCAAGGTCACCCCGACTTATGAGGCAGTCAACGGCATTAAAATGAAGGCGATGACAAAGAGCAACGTGCGGATCCGCATCAAGCTCGACGGCAAGAATTTCGATGACGGCCGGGATTTTATCTCCGAGGTTTATCAGATGCGCCTCAACCCGAGCAACACTTTTTCGTTTATCGGCACCGAGTTTGCCGAAGCGACATTCGAGGGCGTGCTTGAGACTCCTGTCGGCTTCACAGAGCCGATGGAGCATATCTGGCTGAGCTGATCGCGGTTGCCTGAATCATCTATTTGAAGGGAGTAAATAATGCGAAAGCAGAAGGTTATTAAAATCGGTGATCAAGAAATCACCGTCAACGAGCTCACCTCGGCCCAGATCGATGAGCTGCTGTCGACGTTTAACGGGGATCGGGCTGTCCATCCCACTGAACTTCTCCTTGATTCTGTCATTCCGGTTGAGGCGGTAACGCTTTCAACCGGCATCGCCGGCGCGAAACTGGGCGGCAAAGAGTGTGAAAACACTCCGACTGAGTTGGATGAAATCTGGAAGGCTGTGGCCGAGGTGAATGATTTTTTGTCCCGACTCCTGGAGCGACTGGCAAAACAGGGCCACGCTCTCTTGACCGCGGCGAGCTCCGCCGAGCCTGCTGCAGATTAATCATGGCCGGCCACGCCAATGCCTCGGATTACGGCTGGTCGTTTTTCCTGGTCGCAATAGATTGCTTGAAAAAGTGAACATCAATTTTCTTGAATAAGGGTTTGTGAACAATGGGCGACACCCCCTCCATAGCGCTGGCCGTCAGCGTCAACAGAAAGGACGTCACGTCCAACCTGGCGGCCATTGCCGAAAGCGTCAAGCGGCTTGGCTTGGTGACCGAGACGACATTCGCCAAGCAAAATATGGGGGCGCTCGGTGTCAAAAACTTTGCCGATGTCAGGGCCGAGATGGCCAGGCTTACCACCGCCTATCGCGACCTGAAGACATCGGGCAAAGCCTCGACCGGCGAGCTGGGCAAAGCACTTGAGGAGCTCAGGGGCAAGCAGCGCGAGCTATACGCCACGATCAGTAATCCACCTAAACTCGACCTGGCCAGAAGCGTTCTCGGTCTTTCTTCCGGCCGGTCGATCTCTCTTGAAATCAACAAGGTTAGGACGGCATATGCCGACCTGGTCAAGTCCGGCAAACTCAGCCTGCAGGAACTCTACCAGGCGAAAGTCGCCATGGGTAAGAAGCTCGATGAGCTGAAAAAGAAAACCAACGACTGGCGCGATTCTCTCGGCCAGATCAAGGGGCGGGCGGTCGAGGCAGCGGCCGCCGGCGCGGCGCTTGTCCTGTCCGCCAAGGCCGGGATTGATTTTGAATCGGCGATGGCCGATGTCCGTAAAGTGGTTGACGGGACACCTAAAGAGATCGCCGACCTGGCCAAAGAGCTGCAGGGCATGTCCCGGGTCATCCCGCTCACCGCTGTCGAGCTGGCGAAAATCGCCACGGCCGGCGGACAGCTCGGTATCGCCTCGAAAGATATCGGTGCCTTTGTCGAGGTGACAGCCAAAATGGCCACGGCGTTTGACATGACCGCCGACGAAGCCGGTAACGCCATCGGCAAATTGAAGAACGTCTTTGGTCTCAGTATCCCGGAAATTGTCACCTTCGGCGACGCCATCAACCAGCTCGGCAACACCACGGCGGCCAGGGAAAAAGATATCGTCGACGTGATGCTGCGCGTGGGTGGCACCTCGAAGCAGTTCGGCCTGGCCAAGGAACAGACTGCCGCCCTTGCAGCTGCCATGCTCTCGCTCGGCAAGACGCCTGAAACCGCCTCGACCAGCATCAACGCCCTGCTCAACAACATGCAGACCGCGACCATGGGCAGCAAGCAGTTCCAGGAGGCGCTGGCCAAGATCGGCACCGATGCGGAAGCTATGGCGGCATCGGTTGCAGCCAATCCGCAGAAGGCCCTGCTCGATCTCCTGGGCACCCTGGAAAAACTTGATGGCCAGAAACGGGCCGAGGTCTTGACCGGCCTGTTCGGCAAGGAGTTTCAGGACGATATCGGGCTGCTGGTCGGCAGCCTGCAGACCTATCGCGACACCATGCAGCAGGTCAGCGATTCGAATGCCTATGCCGGGGCGATGCTGGCGGAGTTCAAGGTGCGGGCGGCCTCCACCGGAAATCAGTTGATCCTCTTGAAAAACAAGGTAGTCGAAATCGCCACCAACGTCGGCACCGGGCTTTTGCCGGCCATCAAGCTTGCGGCGGTGGTGCTGAGTGCTCTCCTCACGCCGATTGCCGACCTGACCGGAGAGTTTCCGCGGTTGAGTGCGGCTATCCTGGCTCTTGGTACCGGGGTTGTGGTGTTTTCGACAATTGCCAAAGTTGCCGGCATCGCCAAGACGGCAATGCTCTCGTTCAGTACCGCTACGGTGCCAGCCCTCGGTCGGGTGGGTGTCGCAGTGAAGTTGCTGGGCACGGCAATGAAGACCATGGGCGGCTTACTCTCTGCCGCCCTGATCGGTTGGGAGGTAGGCAAATGGTTGAACACCTTCTCTCCTATTCAGAAAGGCATGACGAGCCTCATCTATTCAGCCGACAGGGTGCAGCTCGCTGCGCGTAAGATGTGGGCGGCGTTGACCGGCGGGGATGTCGCGGCGATCGATCAACAGATTGCGATCGCCAAGCAGGCGTATGACGAACGGCTCAAGGAAATCGATAAGGAAGCGGCCGATAAAAACAAGCCTGAAGGAAAGCCGCAAGAGACCCCGGCACAAGTGCCGCCGCCGGATAATCAACCGCCGCCTCCTGATGCCACAGACAATAAAGACAAACCCATCAGCCGCGAGCAAGAGGCGATGGACACCTGGCACGCCGATAAGCTCAACGAGGAGCAGCGCAAAGAGCGACAGGAGCGCCTCGGTACCCTGGACAGTACCGAGGAGATCGCGAGGAAGAAAGCCACGGAAGAGGAAAAGCTCCGGATAGAAAAAGATGCGTCGGAAAAATCGATAGCAATTGCCGAGAACACTGCCAAGGCAAAACAAGAAGTTAGTGAAAAAGTTGAAACTCCTGATCCTGGAATTCTTTCGCGTTTTGCCAGAGAACGACTCGGTCTTGATCGGAAACCTGAAACAGCTGAGCCAGAATCTCAAGACGAGCCGACGTCTGGTGATTCTGCGGACAATGATAGTGAAGAAGAGCAGCGCAAGCGGGATCGAGAAGACCAGGCCAGGAAGAACCGGCAATTTGCTGCAGAAGAAAAAGAGAAAGCTGCATCGACCGCGCTGCAGGCTGAACAGGATATTACCAAGGCCAATGCCGACCGGATAGACGCCGCCAAGCAAGGCGCGGAAGAATGGGCGCAGGCTGAGACTCAGGCGGTTGAAAAAGCAAAATCCGTCTTCCAAAAATATGCCGACAAGGTGCGATCGATCCAGGACGACATCGCCGGCCGGGAAAGATCTCTCGCCGATGAGCTCGATAGTATGGATACCCGGGGCACCGAGGAATCCAGGTGGCGGAAAAAGGCCAAGGAGGCCAAGGATTACGAGAAAGCCGCCAAAGAAGCGATGAAGGCAGGCGATCTGCAGAAGGCCCTGTCGCTCTCCGATCAGGCAAAGGCTGCCTACTCCGGACTACAGGGCGGGGCCGGATCAGTCTCCGATAAGTTGGGCGACCAGGCTGCTTTTCGAGGCGTCAAGTCTTCCGGCCAACTCGGCATAGAAATATCGAAAGCGATCCAGGCCGCCACGGCCAAAACGGCGCTCACAGCTATGCCCGGCAGCGACATGTTCGGCGATCTCTCGGGCCGGATCCGCGGGCAGTTGGCGGCGGTGGCAGGTGGCAATCAGGGCCAGGCTGCAGACAAAGGCGCGGCTCCGGTTGAAAAAATTCATGAACTTAAATTTGCCGGCGGATCGATGCGCGGCGGTGAGGCCGATGTCGAAGCCCTCCTTAACCTTTTGGCGCAAGCCGGGATGAGTGCAGGATGAACACCCTGGATGAAGTGACCCTGCCCGATGACATCTGGTGGGAAGATGAAATTGATTGGACCCCTGTTGAGCAGACGGTGGAGTATTCGACTACCGGCGCACTGCTGATCGATCTGGCCACCAAACAGGCCGGGCGGCCGATCACTCTGGTTGGTGACGAGAAGACCGCCTGGATCACGAGGGCAACGGCGCTTGCTCTGCAGGCGCTCGCTGCCGTGCCGGGCAAGCAGATGGACCTTGCTCTCCATGGCCAGCAGTTCACGGTTATGTTTCGGCATGAAGAGAAGAAGGCACTCGATACTGAGCCGTTGGTGAGGATCACTCCGCCGGATGATGGAGACTACTACATTTTAAAGGCTCTCAAATTAATGGCCGTTTAAAGGATTTCTGAAAATGCCGATTCTAACCGAAGATGTAAAACTCATGGCCAGCCAGCGGCTGACCGACAATGACGACGGCGGCGGCCGTATGACCGGTGTTGAGATTGTCGACGGCAACGTCAATAACCTTTTCCCTGATATCTCCCGCCTTGACCGGGTCTATGGCCGGGTGAGCCTGCGTAAAGCGTTTGTCTCGGTGCAGACCGCCGACACCGACGCCTATTCCGGCGCTCATGTTATCCTGTCGCTTCCGGCACAGGACCCGAATGTCTCTGTCTGCATGTTCTCGACCGGCGATCCGAATGATGAACGGGCCGCAGCTCGTGACCGGGTGGAATCATATGTAACAGTCGGTCCCAGGTATCAGGGCTGGCTCTGGGGTGATCAGCCTGCCGGATCCCGCTCTCTGCTGATGTTCCAGGTCAAAAACACCAAAATTCCCGACGTCGGCAGCGTTCTCTGTCTGTATAGAGGCAAGGGCCTGGTCAATGAGGTCCAGCAGTTTGTTCGGGTAACGAAAGTCGAGGCGACAACCGCAGAATTCAACGCCACGGCGGAAGGTTCGGAATATGGGGCCATGGCCCTGGCGTACAAGCGGGATATCGTCAAGATCGAGATCGGCGATCCCTTGCGTGAAACCTTCTTAGGTATTGAGATCAGCCAGAATGATTCTCTTCCCACCAACGTCTATACGACAACCGTTTCCGATGCCGCCAAATACTACGGGGTGATGCTGCCGACAGAGCCCATCACCGCCGGGAACATTGAGATCAATGTCGATTCGATCTTTGCCCATCTCGTGCCGTCCGCCCAGGGCGAAGCGCCGATGGTCGACCTGAGCGTCGGTGAAGCCGGGCCGGTTATCGGCAGTGGTACAGGTTACTCCTTCACCGTCACGTCCTTTGCCGTGGCCAACAATGCTCAGCTGCATTTCGGCCGAGGCATCAAACCGAAGACGCTCTCGATTGTCGGCAGCGGTCACACCTATGGCGATGACGGCAACGGCATTCTCGTTGAGGGAACGAGCCAGGTCGGCACGGTCGATTATTCAACCGGTACCGTGACCTTTTCCAATGTACCTGCAGGCTATACCGCCAGCCTGTCGGTCTCGGCCACAATCGGCGTGGAAGTCCCACGGGTGCCGAACACTCTCTTTAAATATATTGCCCTCTCGAATCGCGGCTACAACTACACCGCGATCTTGGATCCGCTGCCGATCCCGAAGAGCATATGGGTCGATTACATGGCCCAGGGCAAATGGTACCGCCTCCGCGATAACGGCAACGGGACGCTGATCCCTGATATCGCCGGAACCGGTACCGGCACGGTCAACTATGCGACCGGCAGCATTATCATCACCTGTGGGGCGCTGCCCGATGTTGAGACCGCGATTATTTTCAACTGGGCCAATCCGATTGAGACGGTCGATCTGTCCGGTGAGGTATCGATCGACGTTGCCGAGATCAGCCATACCCTTGCCCATAAGCCGGTTGACCCAGGCTCGTTTGTGATGACCTGGCCCGTTGCCGCAGGCGGTACCGGGACGGCCACCGATGACGGTCTTGGCTATCTGACCGGCGATGCGGAAGGCTGGATCAACTACGCCACCGGCGAGCTGGCTTTTCGGCCGACCTCTCTGCCGGTATCTGGTGGAGAATACACCATCGACTATGAGAAGTATCCACTTGTTGCCGGGGCTACAGCGGCCAATCAAAACGGCCTGTGCACCATCACCTTGCCGGAAACACCAATCAAACCGGGGACTGTCTCAATCAACGCCCTGATAGCTTTTTCCCATTACCAGCATGTCTATGCTCTGCGCGATGACGGCAACGGCAATCTGGCCGCTCCTGGCTGGAATATCCCGGTGCCGGTAACGCAGCCGACCTGGCCGGGCAAGACAAGTGCCAACGGGATCGACGGCACAATTGATTATATAACCGGCGTCTGCCAATTCGACCTAACTAACGTCGAAGGGCTGGAAGAATGGACAGAGCCGTATTCGTTCAGACTTTGTGCAGGATAAGGGGAGAGCATGGGAGCAATAGGAGCATCAATAGGTAACTGTTCGAAGAATATTCGATATTACGACAAGGAAACGCGAGTCATTGCCTGGGCCGACAGCTTTGTCGGTGCAGTCAATTTCTCCTACTCACTGACAGCTGCCGCAGCCGAAACGGCTGACGAGATTATCCAGGCAAAGCCATTTGTTATCCGCCTCCTGCAGAACCATGTCGGCTACACCATCCTGCCCGGATCGGTTTCCTTCTCCTGGAGCGGGGTCCGCTATGTTGACCGCCTCGGCAAGCTCTACCGCAATCCGGACCCGAAAAACGGCTTCGGGGTCGAGGCCGGGACAATCGATTACTCGACCGGGATCGCGACGCTGACCGTCTATGACGGCGGCGACAATACCATCGTGATACATTCACTGTCCGCCAGGATCGGCAGGCAATTGGTGACCGACGTGACGTTTCGCACGCCTGGCGCACCGCTTCGGCCCGGCTCGTTATCGATCGTCGGCGTTGCTCTCGATGGTTCGACGGTTTCCGGGACATCCAATTTTGACGGCACCATGACCGGCGCTCTTGTCGGCGGCGGTGTCGATTATGACAAGGGCATCGTCTGGGCAAAGTTTGGTGAATGGGTTCCTGATGATGGCTCGTATGCTGAAGAGCCCTGGTACAACGAAGACGATCGAAAAGACGGGCAGATCTTCAGGCCAGCGCCGGTCTTTGCCGACAGCCTCAGTTATGCCTGTGTGGTTTATTCGTATATTCCGCTCGACGCTGATCTGCTCGGCCTGGACCCGGTCAGGTTGCCAAGTGACGGCCGGGTGCCGATCGTCAGGGTGGGCGACGTGGTGGTGATCCATAACACCCAGACAACCCAACTGGCAAACCCGCTCTCAGCCGGACAGGTGCTCACCCTGCCTCGGGAAAACATCGTTCATGTCGAGCTGTACGATTCCGCCGAACCGATTCCGGTACGGGTTCCCTCCACGCTCTACAATTGGGACAAAGACACGCAGGAGCTGACCATGGCCGATCCTCTCGATCTAACCGGCTACACTCAGCCGCTGATCGCCATGCACCGAATAGAGGACATGTCCCTCGTCTCCGGTGTCCAGATCAACGGCCAGATCATCGTCGGCCATGGGCTGGACAATGATTACCCGGTCGAGGGCACCTATGTTTCGTCTGCTCTCCTGTATGGGGATCTGCAGGCAAGGGTTTACAACATGTTCGACCAGCAGACCTGGACATCGGTCTGGTCGAACGATCTTATCGGCAGCGGCTGCAACGCCAGCTACAACGAGATCAACTATCCGCCGGTCGTGACCAACGCCGGAGCGGTCAAGGGTCGGTGGGCGCTGAAGTTCCTCAATACCACCAGTTTCCAGATCATAGAGGAAAAGCTTGGTATCCTCGGTACCGGCTATATCACCCAGGACTGCGCTCCGATTAACCCGGCCACCGGTCAGCCGTATTTCTTCCTCGACTATCGCGGCTGGGGAACAGGCTGGGCGGCTGGCAACGTCCTGCGGCTTAACACCGACGGGCCGATCGGCCCGCTGTGGATCGCGAGGACCACCCTGCAGGGACCTGTCACTGAGCCGAACGATCAATTCACCATTCAGATACGA